>BNJS01001465.1_pt1 | contig 88676 bp, 135 predicted proteins | sample 8540461 | NCBI WGS metagenome assembly BNJS01 (sample SAMD00202454, study PRJDB9452) | human saliva metagenome | isolation source: human saliva | place: Japan
CGTCATCTCACGACGGGCTTTCTCCATATGTCCTGGATACCACTGAATCTTTACCATGTGTATACTCCAAACCCTTTAAATGGATACACTACAAATACACCCTTGGATACAATATCAGATTTATGAAATGCACCATAGTAGCGTGAGTCGGAGGAATGTGGACGATTATCTCCCATACAGAAGTATTCGTCTTCTCCAAGTTTCTCCGTCTTGAAATCACCAGTAAACGTACCTGGATATGTACTTGTATAGGACTCATCTAAGAATGGTTCTTCTACTGGCTCACCATTAATATAGAGTTGATTATTGCGATATTCGACTGTCTCACCAGGCATACCAATCACACGCTTTGATGAGATACTCTTTCTTTTCTGCTAGATAAACAATGACAATATCAAAACGCTTTAACCCTGTTAAGCGATAACCAATTAAATCAGAGAATCCAAAATAACCATCTTCTAATGTGTTATACATGGAACTACCCTTTACCTGAATTGGTCTTACCACAAAGTTAACAATCATTAATACCACCGCTAGAGAAATAAATACTTCTTTAAAGAAAGAGATAACTGCACTTTCTTCCTTCTTCTTTTCTTCTTCGGTTGGTTTTGTTCATTTCTAATTTTTGCCATATCGATAACAGTTGTCTCATCTGTTAGTCGTTCCATGACTCTCGTTTCATCAAGCATTTCTTGATCTTTATTCATATCCGTATTCATATCATGTACCTACTATTGAGTATTATATCAAAAAAAGAGAGAATAATTTCTCTCTTTGTAGACTACTTACGACGATCTTCCCTTGATACGAGCGTTCTTAGCAGATAATCCCTTGAGGTAGCCGAGCTTAGCTCTACGAACCTTACCATAACGAACTACTTCAATCTTTTCGATGATTGGTGAATGAACTGGGAATGTTCTCTGTACACCCTACACCGTTGGAAATCTTACGAACTGTGAATGTTGCGCCAATACCACCATTAGAACGGTCAACTACAACACCTTCATAAGCCTGAATACGTGTCTTCTGACCTTCCTTAATACGTACGTTAACCTTAACTGTGTCACCTGACTTGAAATCAGGAACATCTGTACGTAGCTGACTCTTTGTAATCTTTTCTACTAAATTCAACTTCATTTTTCTTTTCTCCTTTTTACGATTAATCAGCTGCTCATGAACCCTAAATCATATCAGCGGAACAGTGACGCACTACATGTGCCGTTAAATGATAACATAAGCCGTGATTCTTCGCAAGATTTTATTTCTTTACAGAAGTTGTATGGAAATGACACCAAACGTTATATGCTACAAAGACGATGATTGCGGCCACAACAAAGATAAATAACTCTACTAAAATGATACTTTCTACCTGGCTGCGCAATAGAACAGTTCCAGCATCCATAATGAAATGGAAAAGTAACGCAAGGAAGAAGTACTTCTTATGCTTATACTTCACCGCAAACCATACAAGTACAGATAAGGAAACTTGTGCCATCATGGCAGAAATACGTTCGATACCACTTAATAAGAATACATAAGATGGTGTTGTAGATAACGTCTGCATTGCTAGATTCATCTTCGCAAGTGTCAAAGAATCTAATTGCGATAGCGTATCGTTAATTGTACCCTTATTCATCATGATTGCAATTGTGATGTAGTTTAGCATCATAAATCCAACAATCATGATTGCTTCACATCCACCATGACCTACACCATACATCAAGGCATTAGAATCTTTATCCATGCGGCTCTTTAATACCGTACGATACGCAATCCATCTACCACATTCCTCAAACGCAGCAGCCATGATACCACCATATACTGCATATAAAATAATGTTATTACGAATTGTTTCTCCAATTGCACTATTGAAGATTGTTTGGTTAACTGCAGTTTCTAGCGTAAATACAAACACAAACATGACCGCGACACCCACAATGATTGGGACATACTCACCCTTCTTCTTGTGGAAATACATTGCTAATAGAACTGGTAAACCAAATGCAATCACACATGAAATAATCATGCATGCAATGGTTAAATTTGGTACTGTTAAATTCATTGATTATCCTCCGTTATCCACCCAAAGTGGACGCATGCTTTATAGATTCCATCGTTGACATTTGAATCTGTCACATAGTCTGCGCGTTCCTTTAATGCAGGATACGCATTTCCCATAGCGATGGAAGTCCATCTTTTATCAAACATAACTATATCATTTTTTCCATCACCAAACACAACGACATCGCTTGGATCTGCTTGTAGATACTCCATCATATTCAAGATTCCATCTTTTTTCTTATCATGCTGGAATACACAATAGGTTTTCGCCATTCGTAAATGACCAATCTCATCTACCCATGGATTTTTCTGTTCATATACATCATCAAATGCGAGATAAACTTTCAGGATATTTTTTTCTTTTGTGTAATCTAAAGTTGGATCATAGATATATGTAGTTAGTTCTTTTCGTAAGCCTGCTTGTTCAAGGAAACGATAGTCACGCATGTATACTTTATCGCTATCATCTAGCATCAAAAGCCAACCGATATTTTCTTCATCTGCACGTCGTAATAACTCCTGCACTTTCTCAAATGGAAGTGGCTCATTTTTGATAATTTGATGTTGATATTCAAGGCATCCACCACCTGCACATACAATATTATGAATGCCTATCTGATTGGTAAACGAAACTGTCTTATAGTGTGCTCTACCAGTTGCGATAGACACAAAATGACCATTCTTTTCTAATTGATGTAGTGCAACCTTCGCACTTGGTACAATGCGATGCGTTGCGTCATCCGTTAATGTTCCATCGATATCAAAGAAGAAATATTTCTTTTGATTACTCATACTTTATCCACTCACTTTGAATTTGGTTGCCCTTTTTAGAAATGACATTCACACCGCTAATGATATCCACCTTTGTACATAACCAGAAGTCATCTTCTGGAAATTGTGGTTTATTTGGATCAAAGAACTTGGCACCTTCTTGTTGTTTCAGAAGATCCACTCTCTCTTGCAAGTCATCAAGAGTACGATTTTCTAATAAAGCTTTTAGATAGTCTGCACATAAGGCATCCTCTTCTGTCTCAATCTTTCCTTCCCAACCCATCGGTACAATTGATACAACCTCTGGATTTTGTTCAAGGATATATTTCGCAGTTGCCTTCGCATTAACAAGAGCTCCTGTTACAATCTGGCTAGCATTTACAGCAGAAGCTAATCCTAAAACACCAGCACTGGTTGTATGTATTAAGGTCTTTCCACTCAGGTCTACTCCTACAAACTCACTCGGTGAATTACCATAGTCAAAACCTTCAACTTTAATACCTTTTCTTTCCCCAACAAGGATATAAGATGGATTCTCTTTCTTCAGCGCTAATGCGTCTTCCACTGTCTTAACAGGTATGACTTTCTTTGCACCACTTGCGTACATGTATGCCTCTAAACTAAATGCACGAAAGACATCAATAATGACAGTTAAGCCCGTTGCTTTCTGTGCTCCTGTCACAAGTGGTAAAATTTGAATTTTCATATATTTTAATTTCCTCCAATCCTTTTAGCTGGTGCTTGCGAAATATAGTTATCAAGGATATTATATTGAATAAAGGAGATGGCAAAATGAACGAACAAAAGCTCATTTACCCATTTGATTACCTACATCATCGCGTAGCGACAGTTGCCTTATATGGCACCAACAACCCATTGGTCGTTGTCGGCAACCTAGTTCTACGTACTTATTATACAGATGATACGAAGAAAAATGTTGATATTGATCACACTTCTGAGTACGTAATGGATGCGGTATTTTACGAAACAAATAAAGTCATTCGAGAGTCTTTAGACGATCCATATAACGGTAAGCGTGAACTCGTTGAAGTGCCAATGCCACAGCTTGGCCCAGGATATTGTGTCATTTACAATGAAGCTGAAATTCCATCTCAACGACATGACGATTTTATTACAATTCTTGGTCATCTAGAAGATGATCCTCATGGTGTTGCGATTATCATGAAGCGTTTAGAAGATGGTTCATTAACTTGGCTTGGTGAAAAAGAAGCCAGAAAATTAGCCGCAAAAATGCGATAAGGTCCTAGTTCATATTAGGACCTTATTTTTTATTCAAATTCTTCTTTTAATGCAGGGTTCTTTTCAAATGCGTGTGCTACATAAGAACATTCAGGTACAATCTTTACCTTCTTTTCTCTTGCATGTTCTAATACACAATCTAAAAGCTTACCAGCAATACCCTTGTCCCTTCATAGATGGATCTACAACTGTATGGTTTAATACCCACTTTCCATCCTTTTCATAATACTCGCAAAGACCTACTTCTTTGCCTTCATCGTTATAGGCTTTTGCGCCATTTTCTTCAAAACGAATTTCCATAAAGTTCTCCTATTCTTGTTCTATTATACTCAATTTACAAGAAATACTGGAATAGATGTTGTGACATGCTTCTGTGGTGTTAGACGAAAGTATGCTTTTTGTTTCGCTTTGTTACAAAGTTTGAGTGCATACGCAGTTACTGCCAGGGCAAAACGACAGTACCAAATCTGTACATCTACTTCATTTAAACCTATCTGTTCTGCAAGCATCGCTGCTTCCTTGTTGTAGTAATATCCATTTAACAAGGCAACCCACTGTTCTGGGCTTAGATTATTTTTCTCACTATGATATTGTTCATAAGCAAACTCTTGTAATGCAGTGTGTAATGTTTTCTGTTTCATAAAGAAATCCTCCTGGCATTATCGTAACTGTCAGGAGGATTATTGTTGTGCACATAAATACACTTTAATGAAACATTGTCAGATAGTTTAAAACAAAGATATAGTGACAAAGACTTCCCAGTAACACAAAACAATGGAAAATCTCATGATTGCCAAAAGACTTGCTAGCTAGAAGTTTTGGTTTTAGTGCGTAGATAACTGCACCTATCGTATAGGAAATTCCACCTACTAATAACCACACAAATGCCTGCATGGATACTGCGTTTAATATCTGTGGCAAAAACATAATACAAAGCCAACCCATGATTGAATACATCACTGAGGATACCCACTTTGGACAAGTTACCCAGAATACCTTAAAGACAATTCCTGAAATTGCGATGATCCAAATCATCGTCAATAAGATTGGTCCTACTGTATCCATAAGAGCTGTTAAACAGATTGGAGTATAACTTCCTGCAATTAGGATAAAGATGGAAGAATGATCTATCTTCTTCAGATTTAAATCTACCCTTTTTGATACATGAAAACTATGATAGCTAGCCGATGCACCATACAATAAGATCATACTTAACATAAATATCATAAAGCTAATCATCGCAAGAAATGATGCTTGATACGTTGCTGCTTTAATGAGAAGTATTGGCATACCAATAATCGCAGCGACCATTCCTATAAAATGTGTTACCGCACTCCAGAAATCCTTAATGCGAAACACAAATATTTCTTTTTCCTGGCTGATTGTCATATCTTTATATGTCATACATCAGCACCTCCATTCTCAAAAACTGATAATCGGTTTTTCATTAACCTATATACATATTATCGGTTATTTAAAAACCCGTCAAGAGTTATAGTATATCGTTGACGAGTTCTTCACTTATGTATACACTTAAATTATGAAAACAAATACAAATATTGAAAGTACTCTTCATGAATTTCGTTTACCAGCATATAACGAGATTCCTGATGTTGGTCTCTATCTTGAACAGGTCGCAAAGTTTATCAATAGCTATTTCTCTGAGTTTCCTGAGATGCAGGTTACTCCTTCGATGATTTCTAAACTATGCAAAAACAAAAAGCTCTTTGACCGTGTCAATAAGAAAACTTATACTCGTGATCAAATCTCGATCTTACTATTTATTGTTTGTGCAAAAACCGTATTATCGATTGAAAATATTCGTTTAGCACTACATGAATTCCAACAAGGAAATGATACAACTCAAGAACTACATCAATATTGCAGTGAATCCCTTATGAATACGCTATCCTCTTTCTATCATCATGAACAAAGTGAAACACCTTCCCTTCATGATGACAAGCATCCAATGTTAAACAACATCATTACTGCTGTTGCACATAAGATGTATCTTGAAAGATACTTCGCATCACTAAGAAATAAAATATCTGTATGCATATATCACCATGCATACAGATATTTTTTATTCATCTAATTTTTTACCACAATTTGTACAGAAGATTGCGTCTTCTTCTAAGACTTCAGAACCACACTCCTTACAAACTTTATGAGTAGGTTCTTTTACTTCTGCAGTATCATTTTCGATTGCAGTTGAGATTACTTGTGTATATCCTTCTGTTTCTACAGGATCTACCTTTGGTGCTTCATCCAAAATAGTTTCTGTTTTCAACTGGTTCTTCTTCTGCTGGTCTCTGTCCAGTTTTTCTTCTGAACGTTCTTCAACTAGTTCAGGCTTTTCTTCTATTTCAGTTGGGATAGATTCTTCTTCAACCTTTTCTTCTACTTCAGAAGGAACTGTTTCCTCCGTCTTTACTTCCTCAACTGTAGATGATTCCATTTCTACTTCTTCAGTGTAGTTCTTTGCAAAAAGTGCCTTACGACGTACGAAGTAGATGATATTTAAAACTAGATATAGATAATACCTGCAATGAGCCATACAACCACAAATACTAATAGTGGAATATAGGATACAAAACTTGCTGGAACTTTAATACCAAAGTTTACTAGGTATCCCATTACAACAGTAGATACCGTGCTTGGTGGTAGGTACATGAGTGCTGCAACCATCACACCACCACAGATGATATACATTACAATTAAGTAAAGATTCCATAATACTGTGGAAAAACGTTCCCACTTAATGAGTCCTCTCTCAATTTCGAACACCCAATAAACAAGAATAATTAAAGCCAATAAAATAGAAAGGATTGGCCAGAAAGCAGAGCCTAAGTGATTCGCAGCGTATCCATAGATATTTAGAACAGGTGCCAATAAATGCGGTAACATATCTGATCCAAATAATTCCATTAAGATACTAACGAATACATAAATATAAAAGAGAATCTGTACTGGTAAACTAATAAACTTTAGAAAATTTAACCACTTAGTGGTGTTTTTTACGTGAAGTATATTTCATATAAAATTTTCCCTTTTTATCTATTATACGTCAATTTCACAAAAAGAGAGTAGTCATTTACTCTCTTCCTACGTAATCTGTCGTTGTATTTTAAAACAAGATTATCTATTATGCTTACTTTCAACATCACAATACTTGCAGAGGTATTTACCACTTGTTTCATCTGCCAGATAGAATACATGTGGTATCTCACGTTCAACGGATGTAATACATCTTGGGTTTTGACACTTGATTACATTGACAAGTTCTTTTGGTAGTTGGAGATGGTCCTTGCTAGAAAGAACCCCATCGACAACTTTATTGATTGTGATATTTGGATCAATAAAGCCAAGAATATCTAAGTCCAAATCAATCATGGAATCGATTTTGATAATATCCTTCTTGCCATATTTTCTTGATACTACATTTTGAATAATCGCAACGGAACAATCCAACTTCTCTAATTGTAATAAGCTGTAGATTTCCATTGATTTACCAGCCTTGATATGATCAAGTACAATACCTGTTTTTACACCATCGATATTCATTATTTGACCTCCTTAACGATGTTGAGAAGATTTAAGATTAGAGCCATGCGAATGTATTTACCACAGAGTGCTTGTCTAAAGTAGGCAGCACGTGGGTCATCATCGACCTCGACCGAAATTTCATTGACTCTTGGTAGTGGGTGTAAGATAGCCATATCTTTCTTTGCATTTCGCAAGTTTGTCCATATTCAAGATATAGGTATCCTTTAAGCGAATATAGTCTTCTTCGTTAAAGAATCGTTCACGCTGTACTCTTGTCATGTATAAGATATCTAGCTCAGGCATAACAGCTTCCATGGTTTCTACCTGCTCATATGCAGCACCCTGCTTTTTCAAGCATGTCAATGATGTACTGCGGTACTCGTAATTCTGGTGGAGCGATTAGCACAAACTTCACATTCTCATATCGTAACATCGCTTCAATTAAGGAGTGAACTGTTCTACCAAACTTTAAGTCACCACATAAGCCTACTGTAAGGTTATTGAGTCTTCCCTTTTCTCTTGTGATGGTAAGAAGGTCTGTTAGTGTTTGTGTTGGGATGATGATGTCCACCATCACCACCATTGATGATAGGTACTGTTGTTCTTCGTGCAGCTACTACTGGAGCACCCTCCTTTGGATGTCTCATGGCGATAATATCCGCATAACAACCTACTGTTCGAATCGTATCACTCACACTTTCTCCCTTTGAAGCAGAACTTGAGGAAGCTTCAGAGAAGCCTAATACAGAACCTCCAAGCTCTAACATCGCTGCTTCAAAGCTAAGTCTTGTACGTGTGCTTGGTTCAAAGAATAACGTTGCCAGTTTCTTTCCCTTACAAATATCGATGTATTTGTTAGGGTTGGTCATGATATCTCCTGCAACCCCAATCATTTTATCGATTTCTTCTACTGAAAAATCTGTGATGCTGATTAAATTTCTAATTTCCATTATGATTTCCTTTCATCAATGATTCATCACTACTGTTGTTGTAACTTCAATCAAACTCTTTATTTTCAATTCTGATTTATCGTTGAATAATTCTCCTTTCCCTTTATCCTTTATGTGCAATCCCTACAATTTCATCAAGTGAAGTAATTCCTAGTTTTTCCATGACCTGTGGTAGCTCTTCAATGATTTCTTTACAAGCCATTGGATTGATTAGATTTGCGGCTCCAATCTGTACGGCAGTAGCCCCTGCCATCATCATCTCAATGACATCTTCTGCACTTGAGATACCACCAATACCTATGATTGGAAGATTAGTTGCCTCATATACTTCATATACCATTCTTAGTGCAACTGGAAAGATTGCAGGACCTGAGAAGCCACCTTTTTTATTGGCGATGACTGGTTTTCTGCGATTGATATCAATGCGCATTCCCATCAGGGTGTTGATGAGTGAAATACCATCTGCACCACCTTCTTGTGCTGCACGTGCAATTTCTTTGATATCCGTTACGTTTGGACTGAGTTTCATATAGACAGGTTTTGTCGTTACTTCTTTGATTTTCTTTGTTAGTTCTCTAACGTTATCTGCGTTTGTCCCAAACGCCAGTCCACCATGATCTACGTTAGGACAACTGATGTTGACCTCGATGATACCAACGTTATCAACCTTATCCATCTCTCTAGCTAACGTGACATATTCCTCTACAGAAAAACCACTGATATTTGCGATAACTGGTTTTCGATATATCTTCTCTAAATCTTTAAGTTCTTTCTGAATTACATTATCCATCCCTGGATTTTCCAGACCTACCGAGTTAATCAATCCAGAATAACATTCTGCGATTCTAGGTTGTGGATTTCCCTTACGTCTTTGAACTGTAGTTCCTTTGATCGAAATAGAACCTAAGATATTGATGTCATAAAAGTCTACATATTCTTTTCCAAAGCCCATATGTTCCACTGGCTGGTATCACTGGATTATCTAGTGTTAACCCACTTAAATTTACTTTTGTATTTACTTCCATAACAACTCCTTATGTACAAGAACTGGTCCTTCTTTGCAGATACGCTTATTTCCTACAAGTGTTTCGCATGAACAACCCATACAGCCTCCAAAGCCACATGCCATACGTGCTTCAAAGCTATATTGGCCATCCTGTGCTTTACGATAAATCGCTTCTAACATGCGTTCGGGACCACAGGCACAAACATACTCTGCTTGATCAAATCCATTTGTAACAAAGCCCTTTTCTCCATAGGAGCCATCTTCCGTATACACTGTGACATCTAAACCAAGTTTTCTAAATTCTTCATCATAGAAAACTTGATTTTTCTCGCGGAAGCCAAGGATGATTCTTGGCATTTTTCCTTCTTCAACTAACTTTTTCGCTAAGCCATACATCGGTGGAACACCTACTCCTCCACCAATCAATATCGCTGTATCAGGAATCCAAGTTAGGTTATAACCATTGCCCAATGGCCAAAGAATATCTAGTTCAATACCTTGTTCCATTTCACTGAGTACCTTTGTGCCTTTACCTACTACCTTGTAAATGATGGTTAGACTTTCATCATTCCAATCTGCGATGGAGATTGGTCTTCGTAAATAGAAGCCCTCAATTTTGATATTGATAAACTGACCCGGTACTAAGGCTTTTAACTTCACAGATTCTAGACCAGTTGGTTGTAATACCATCTTGTAAGTATCCAGTGCTATTTTTGTATTCTCAATGATTCTCACTCTTTCCCCTCCACAATGTTTTATCTTTCTTTCTCGTCTTGATAAACGAGTTTTCCATCCACAAAGGTTGCGATAACTTTGCCTGTAAGGTTCATACCCTCAAACGGTGTCGATCTTCCCTTTGTTTGAAATTCCTCAGGTTTAACTTGCCAAGAAGCTTCGCTATCGATGATACAGATATCTGCGACTTCTCCATTTTTCGATATAACCACCATCTAGTCCAAAACGTTTTCTAGGATTAACACTCATTAATTCAACAAGTCGTTCAAAAGAAATCACATTCTTCTTTACAAGTTCTGTATAGGACACACCAAAGGATGTTTCTAGTCCTACAACCCCGAAGGATGACTTATCAAAACCTTTCGATTTTTCTTCTAAGCTATGTGGTGCATGGTCTGTCGCAATCATATCTATCGTTCCATCTTTGATGGCTTCTAGGATTGCTTTTTGATCCTCTGGGGACTTGATTGGAGGATTCATTCTGAAGTTTCCTTCATGCTTGATTGTATCGGTATTAAAGGCTATGTAATGTGGTCCCGTTTCACAGGTCACATCAATTCCTCTGGCCTTCCCTTTTCTTACCGCATCTAATGTTTCCTTTGCGGAGACATGACAAATATGATATTTACAACCCGTTTTAGCAGATAGTTCAATATCTCTTGCGGCTTGTACACTTTCACTTGCGGAAGTTGTACCTGTATATGGAATTGTATTGAGACTTTCATCTTCACAATGGGCAGAGATGATCTTTCCTAAACTTGCGACTTTTTCCATCGCATCTTCCATCGTAAAGTCGGCTTGTACACCAACTCCATCATCAGAAAAACCTGCTACATAGTCAGCCATCTCATCCATTTTGGATAACATACCACGGCCTTTTTGATTTTCTGTAATCGCACCAAATGGCACTACTTTAATCACTGCATCTTTTTCAATGATATCGAGTTGTTGTTTGAGGCTTGCATAATCACAAGGAGGCGGATTTAAGTTAGGCATCGTAAATACTGTAGTAAATCCTCCATGTGCTGCTGCCTTTGAACCAGTGCCAATCGTTTCTTTATAAGAAAAACCGGGCTCACGGAAATGTACATGTACATCAACGAAACCCGGTAAAATATATTTATGATTGAAGTCAAAAACGATATCGTCACTTTGAACACTGTCTGAAACGTCAAATGGGACAAGAAGTCTATCACCAGAGATAGCGATATCCATCTTCTCAAAACCCTTTCGTGTAAAGACTGTTGCGTTTTTTAAGATTGTTTTCATATGAAACCCCTTCTAGAGCCAACTACTTAAATCTTCGATATTATAATTGAACTTTTTTACTTTTACAATAGGATTTTGATTGATATTTTCGAAAGATTGCACAAGCGATAATCTTAGCTATAAAAATTCAAAGAGAGTGTTATTCACTCTCTTGATTACATAGTTTTTTCCAGACTTTTTCTTCATATTCTGTAAATTGATGTTTTTCAAAAAGGTCTGGTCTGACTTTCTTTGTCAGTAGTAAGGATTGTTGTGTACGCCACTCTTGTATCTTAGCATGATGACCACTCAGTAGGATTTCTGGTACCTTATCCCCTTGGTAATCTGCGGGTTGGGTGTATTGTGGGTATTCAAGTAGGCCATTTTCATGAGATTCATCATCGGTAGATCCTTCACGAATCACACCATTCAGTAAACGAATCACACTATCCATAATGACCATAGAAGCCATTTCCCCGCCTGTTAAGACGTAATCTCCAATACTAACGAGTTCATCTACATGTTTGTTAATACGTGCATCAAAACCTTCGTAATGTCCACACAATAGAATCAAGTGGTCTTTTTGAGATAACTCTCTTGCCTTAGATTGACTATAGACATTACCTGCTGGTGACATCATCATACTGTAGCTATTTTCACTTTTTACAGAGTTGAGTGCATCCAGTACTGGTTGACACTTCATCACTTGTCCAAGTCCTCCACCAAATGGCTTATCATCCACATGGCGATAATTGTCATGAGCAAAATCACGTATCTGTACGAAATCTACAGTAACTAGTCCTCTTTCAATGGCACGGCCAATGATTGAAGTACTGACAAAGTCACGATACATCTCTGGAAATAGTGTTAATACGGTAATCCTCATAGTAGGCCTCCCATACGATGAATCGTCATCACTTTCTTATCTAAATCTACGTTCTTTACAATCATTGGAATGTAAGGGATTAGCACTTCTTTTGCGTCTTCTAATTGAAGACGTAAATTATTTTGAGCACCTAGTGTTTCTTCAACACTGATAATTTTACCTACTGTAATACCTTCTTCATCCACAACTGTTAAACCAACAAGGTCTTTGCGATAGTATTCACCCTTTTTGAGTTGTTTACGATCTGCTTCATCGATGTAGATTTCACATCCCTTATACTGCTCTACAAAGTTGATATTCTGCAAGTCCACAAAGGATACAAGTGGAAAGCCTTTATGCTGACGATAGGAAGCTACCATAACAGGTAGATACTTCTCATCGACACAAATATATACTTGTTTACCCTTGGTATATCTTTCTTCATCAAAGTCAGAGTAACTTTCAATCTTTACTTCTCCTTTGATACCATGCGTATTGATAATTTTGCCAATACAAATATATGCCATCTTCCTTCTCCTTTGTTTTCAAAAAAAGGATGCCATAGCATCCTTAAATCTGTTCGAACTTGATTGTTACTTTCTTGTTATTACTATGAGAAGCAACGGACATTACTTGACGTAATGCACTTGCCATACTGCCCTTTCTGCCAATCAGACGAGCAATATCATCATTTTTCGCATAAACATGTAACAAAACTTCTTTATCATCTAAGCTAGGCATCAGACGTACATCCAAGGATTCCTTGTCTTCAACCATTGGCTTAACTAGATTTAGAAGTACCTTATCCAGCTCTGCCATGATGCTTACGCTTTCTTCTTAGCGGCTACCTTCTCATCATGGAACTTCTTCATGATACCTTGACGAGAAAGAATGTTTCTAACTGTATCAGAAGGCTGAGCACCGTTTCTTAACCAATTAAGAGCCTTTTCTTCATTTACTACTACTGTTTCAGGTTCTGTTGTTGGATTGATATGTCCGATTGTTTCGATTTCACGTCCATCTCTAGCAAAACGTGAGTCTGCCGCAACGATACGATATCTTGGAGCCTTCTTGGCACCCATTCTCTTTAAACGTAATTTAACTGCCATGGTATAAATACCTCCTATTTCTTACATGTTTATTATACTGATTCGAAATTCACTGTCAAGTAAAAAACCTTTACATCATTAAAATTTAAATGGATTCTTTCCACCGAAGCCATTTGGGAAGTTTTGACCGGCACGCTTTTGAGCATTGCCCATCATCTTCTCTAGACTTTCTTGGTTTAGAGAACCGTTTCTTTGCATGTTACCCATGGAGTCCATCAGCTTCTTCATCTTACCGAATTGGTTGATCAACTTATTGACTTCATCCACACTACGACCAGAACCACGTGCTACACGCTTCTTCATTGTGCCACGCATCTTTTCTGGATGCGTACGCTCTTCAAGTGTCATAGACTGGATGATTGCCTTCATATGACGCATCGAGTCACTTGCCTTGGCTTCATCTAACATACCAGCGTATTGGTTCATACCTGGAATCATCTTCATAATGCCACCAAGAGGACCTAACTTTTGAATCTGTTCAAACTGCTTTAACATGTCATCCATTGTGAATTGACCTGCAAGCATACGTTCAGCCATCTTATTGGCTTCTTCAAGATCTAACTTCTCCTGCGCCTTTTCTACAAGTGTTACAACGTCACCCATTCCAAGAATACGGTCAGCCATACGATCAGGATGGAAGATATCCATATCCTCAATCTTTTCACCTTCACCGACAAACTTGATAGGAACACCTGTGATCTTCTTAACTGAAAGAACACCACCACCTCTAGAGTCACCATCAAACTTCGTTACAACTAAACCAGTTAGTGGTAAAGGCATCCTTAAAGGCTTGCGCTACGTTAACGATATCTTGACCAGTCATCGCATCGACTGTAAGGAGAATATCATTAGGATGAACAAGTTCATTGATATCCTTTAACTCATTCATTAACGCTTCATCGATATGTAAACGACCAGCAGTATCGATAAATACTGTATCAAAACCATTCTTTTCAGCGTATTCCATACCCTGACGAACTGTTTCAACAGCTGGAGTCTCTGTACCTAAGGTAAATACTTCAGTATCAATTTCCTTACCCTAATGTCTGTAACTGATCAATCGCAGCAGGACGAATCACGTCGGCCGCAATTAACAATACCTTCTTATTGAACTTTCTCTTTACAGATACGTGCAATCTTCGCAACGCTGGTTGTCTTACCTGTACCTTGTAAACCGACAAGCATAATTTTTGTAATGCCATCTTCTACAAAGTTAAGACCAGCTTCTTCTGTACCAAGTAATTCAATGATTTGATCATGAACAATCTTAACGAGCTGTTGTCCAGGTTCTACGCTCTGTAGTACTTCTTCACCTCTGGACTTTTGTACGAATCTCATCTAAGAATTCTTTTACAATACGATAGTTTACATCTGCTTCAAGTAATGCTAAACGCACTTCTTTCAGCATGTCTTCCATGTTATTATCCGTTAACGTACCCTTACCTGCCACATTGCGTAACGCTTTATTCAGTCTGTCACTCAAGGAATCAAATGCCATGTTTTATACCTCACTTTATCAAACGTCCTTATTTTATCATAGTTATCTCTGCTTTAGATATAGTGAAGTGTCTCAATTCTCTACTTAACGGATAAACTCAACCTTTTCGGCAATTAACTCCATCGCTTTGGTCTGTAGATTCACTTCTACCCTTCCCTTAATCGCAATGACTGTTCCAATCTTACAGGCAGCCTTACATGACTCCGCAATCCCACGCCACAGGCGCACAGTAAAAACATCAGACATCACTCCATTGTCCGTAAATGCACGTTGACACTCAATCTCTATCGTTGATTGATTCTCTGAAAGATTCGTCCCTTGTATCAACGGTAATGAATGTACCTTTCCTAATAGCACAAATGTATTTAACATAATCCACCCCCATTAACTATGTACACTGTTCTATTGTCTATTCCACGAAAAAAATCGTTGAATGATTCAACGATTCAAAAGTTGTTATTTACATCTTATCATGCACACAAAGTACAATGCATGTTTCTCCATTATTCTAATGCTTGCTTAAAGTCTTCCAGTAAATCTGTAATATCCTCAATACCACAAGACAAGCGTAATAGTTCATCACTAACACCCTGCTCTAAGCGCTCTTCAACACTTAAGCAAGCATGAGACATCGTTGCAGGATGGGATAGAATTGATTCCACACCACCCAAACTCACTGCTAGAATTGGAATCTTTACCTTTCTTGTAAAAGACATCAGATCCTCTTTACTCGCAAGAGAAAATGATAATACTGCACCACCACATTTAGCTTGTGACATATGAATATCATGACCAGGATGCGAATCTAAACCTGGATAATACACATGTTTGATCTTTGGATGGTTATACAAGAATTCTGCGATTGCTTGTGCATTTTCGGATGACTGTTTCATACGTAAACCCATTGTCTTCATACCACGCATAATTAACCAAGCACCTTGCACACCTAAGATACCACCAAAGTTTTTTCTAAATAGAACTAACTGTCTATAGTATTCTTCATTATTTGTCGCAACAACACCAGCTACCACATCACTATGACCATTGATAAACTTCGTAGCACTCTCTACAACGATATCAACACCTAACGCAAGCGTATCTTGGAATAGCGTCGTCATAAAGGTGTTATCGGCTACCGCAATCAATCCATACTTTTTCGCAATAGATACGATTGCGCCAACATCACATACCTTTAATAAAGGATTGGATGGTGTCTCAATATAAATCATGCGTGTTTTATCTGTAATCGCACTTTCTATCTCTGCAAGATTTGCCATATCTACAAAACTCGCTGAGATTTGATAACGAGGTAGAATCTTCGTCGCAAACTGACAAGTACCACCATACACTTCCTTTGGAAGGATGACATGTTCACCAGCATTTAACAACATCAAAACATTCGATATCGCACTCATACCAGAACTAAAACTCAATGCATATTTGGCATTCTCAATACAACGAAGACCATCTTCTAAAGCATCAATCGTTGGATTGGAGAAACGGGTGTATAAATACTTCTGCTCATCACAATACAACTCTGTATTATGAAACGTGGACGTTTGATAGATTGGTATGCTAGCAGCACCAGTATATTGATCTAATACGGTGTAACCATGCAATAACTTTGTATTCTGTTTCATTTTCTTCCCCACTAAAAATTATGAATGATTTTGGTTGGTAATGATTGTCGTTGAAACATCTACTTATAGCCTACACCCATATACTACCGCTTGCAGAAAGCATACGAACTAGTTCAAGAATCAATACGATAGTTGAAGCTCATCAAAATCTATCAATTAGACACTAACAATTTCAAAAATATCTTTCACTTTATCGTAGATATTCATCTTTTTGCATATGTATACAACTTATTAAAATCTTTATTACGATAACGAGCATATCTTGTTATTATTGTTGAAAACAATTCAGCCTCAACTTTATTTCTATTTTTCACAAAATCGAAAATTGTTCTTTCTAAATCATAGACATTTACCTTATTTCCATAAATTGTTTTCATTGCGTAATACCTAGTTCATATATATCTTTAGTCACATAATGAACTCTTTTATCACTTTGAATGCAGCTTGCATTATATCCTTTGTATACTGTTACTTCTAGTTCTGATGGAATAATATCTGTAAATTGAAATAGATACAAAAGCGAGATACATACGAGTAGATTGCAACTTTATACTTATTTTGAAAGAAGTAATATTCGTCATAATCACCTTTTTGCAGAAAGATATACTCCTCTTTCTTCACGAACTAATTCTCCTGCTTCAACCATTCTAGTTAAATATAGTTGGGATATTAGAATTCACTAGTTCACCACTTGTAATAAATCCACCCATTTTTCAATCTTTTGTCGTATCTTCTTTTATAATCCATTTTAACCTCCATTTAATGTTGTAAATATGCTTACATTATATTCTTTTAGTACGCATATTTACAACATTATATATAAAGAAAAAGCCACCGTAGTGGCTGATAGATTACTTCGATAATCCTAACAAGGACTTAATCTTATTTTGAATACGGATATTGCGTTGTGCCTTTTTGATGTCTCCTACCCAATGACAGGAAGAATGACAACCTGAACTACAATCTCCACTACAGGAGCTTACTCCATTTTTCATCACATATCGAATATCAAATGCAATGATTACAACAACGACCAATAATACTATTAATGTTGAAATGTTCATATTTACGCTCCTTTAAGTTAACTATAACTAACATATTATTAGTATACTTCTTTTTTCTGATTTGAAAAGTCAAACGCAATAAGAAATTAAACGTGATGCACTAACATTGCCAAATGAATCAGGATCACCACCAGCAGTCTTAATTGCATTCTTAACTGCTTCCTTAATCGCATCCGAAGTGATTGTTGCACCAGTTACTCCATCTACATTAGGACTGTTCTTTTCAACAATCTTCTTTGGTAACTCTGTAATAGCAGTACCAGCAATCTCAGGTGTCTCTTTATTATCTTTAACTTCTACATTTGTAATCTTCCCAGAAGAAATAGTTGTGCTGACTGTAACCTTTCCGTTACGTCCATCAACTGTTTCCTCATAAGTACCATCTTTTACAGTAGTACTCTTCTTTGCTGAGCATCCAGCTAGTAGCATACCTACGCTTAAGCATGCCGCAAATAAACGTTTATTCATAGTTCTCTTGTATGATAATTTCGTCCTGAGAAGACGAGATATCATACTCTCCTTGTATAATAATTTCGTCCTGAGAAGACGAGATATCATACTCTCCTTTCTGGCCCTTTATTATAATGAAGCTGTCCTGGGTAAGTGTTTATACTCTCTACAGCTCAGTTTCAACTGGGACTGTTTATATGGGAGACTACTCTCCACAGTCTGCTTCATAGTTAATTGGTTGGATGTTCCGATACACATGTATTGAGTTCTTATGTCTCGCAAGGATACTGAAGCAGATTACCCGTGGTGACTCAGGTCTAGAAAGGTAATCTGTTTTTATGCACGTTTACGTCGGCGTTGATATCGCCAAAGAACTTCATTACGCTGCCATCATGGATTCTGATGGTGTCGTAACCAAACCTTTTCTTTTGAGAATAACGACAAGGGCTTCAATCTGTTACTCTCTCATCTTGCTCCTTACAACAAGGAGTCTATCCTGATCGGCTATGAATCAACCGCTCATTATCAGGAGAATCTTGCTTACTTTCATCGCTTGGTTATCGAACTGCAGAAATCAATCCACTTCAAACCACCGCTTTAAGAAAAGCCAATATACGCAACACTAAGACTGATAGTGTAGACGCTAGGTTGATATGCCTCGCTTTAATGAACCATCATATCCAAGGCGACCAGCGAGACTCGGTACGGTTGGATGATCTTTATCAACTTTGTAAGATGAGGATGGATACCATGAAGAAACGAACTACCTGTAAGATTCAATTTGTAGCTATCATGGATCGGATCTTCCCTGAACTGGCTTCCTTTTTTGATAACAACCTCCACACCAATACAATCTATCGCTTGATTGACTCTTTTCCTCTACCTTCTCAAATAAAGAAAACTCGAATTGATATTCTCACCAAGCTTCTCCACAAAGCTTCTAGAGGCCATTTCAAGAAAGAAAAGGCTCAAAAACTGAAGGATTTGGCAGATATATCTGTAGGAATCCCCTCTGACATATTTGCCTTCCAAGCTCAACAGTTGGTTCATCAAATCGAGTTCTATACAGATCAGATTCAAACAATCGAAGAAAGAATCAATACGAATCCGGATGTTATGAGCTCACCCCTCATGACAATCCCTGGAATCGGTACTTTCTGTGTTGCTTGTATTCTATCTGCTATAAAAAATATAAACGATTTTGATGCACCCTGTAAAATACTTGCTTATGCTGGCTTGGATCCTGTCATCAGACAGTCAGGAAAATTTACCGCCAGTCATACCAGAATGTCCAAAAGAGGAAATAGCCTACTTCGCTATGCGCTAGTCTGGTCTGCTGGGAATGTAGTAAAGAATAATCATACATTCGCTGAATACTACCGCCATAAGACAGAAGATCAGGGAAAGTCACACTATCAAGCACTTGGGACACTGTGCAAAAATTGGTCAAATCCATTTATCACATGCTTAAATGTAACGAATCATTCAATCTTGACTAAACTTTTTTGAATTTCTCCTCCCTAGGAGTTGTTTTCGTCATGCTCTGTCAATTCAATATATTTTTATTGACAGTTCATAGTTAGTCTCCCTTTGTTTACTTGATAAAGTATCACAATAGGTAATTTATCTATTTGTCTATTTCAGACAAACCATAAACTATTTTTCGTCAGAAAATAAAAAGCGAATAACTAAATCCTTGATATCACCATTTCTAGATAACTTACTTCTGCTTTATTTTTATTCTTTAAAAGTGGAATTTAACTTTTCACTTGATCCGCTTAAATTTATTCCATTCTTTCTAATATATACATTTAAAAGTGTTTCTATGTACGTCAAGTATCTTTGCGATTTTACTTTTCGATAATCCTTTCTCATGCAATTCAATAATAGTTTTCTCTTTGCCAGTCAATTTATAATGAGTAGACTTTTTTCCTTTTGGCCTGCCCAATTGTACCCCTTCCGCTTTTTTACGGGCTAGCGCTTCCTTGGTTCTCTGGCTTATTAAGTTTCTCTCTATTTCGCACTTAGTCCAAATGCGAATGCTAGTACTTTAGAGGTAAGATCTTCTCCTAATTTATATCCATCTTTTATCGTCCAAACTTTAATTTCATTTTCCATGCAATAATTTAATATCGACATTATCATAAACATATTTCTCCCTAGTCTAGACAGTTCTGCACAAATAATAATATCTCCTTTTTCACTTTACCTAACAATTTCCCTAACTTTCTTTCATCAACTTTTTGTACCAGAAATCGTTTCTTCAATCAAGAAGCCACCAATAAATTTCTTTCTTTAGAATAGTTTTCGATTTCAAATCTTTGATTTTCAACAGTCTGTTTATCAGTACTCACTCTTATATATCCATAAATCATATTAAATTCCTCCTCTTATGGTGACATATAAACGAGCGATTATATAAAAGCAAAATAGTTCTGAAACATTATTTAATAATTCCGAAAACTGGGTTATTTTAAATCCTATTGAACTTTCTATAAAGAAAAGATAGAACAATATGGAACAAAACTACAAGACTGGAACCTATCAATTAATAGAGAATTCTTACAGGCTATAATGACGCTTTCATTATAGATGAAGCAACAAAAATTCATTAATAACAGCGAGACCCCAAATCCGCTGAATTAATTCGACCAATTTTTAAGAGGCAAAGATATAAAACGCTATACTTATAACTATGCAAATTTATATCTAATTTGTACTTTTCCAAGCAAACACTATGATATAGATAAGTATCCAGCGATACGTGATTATCTTCTATCTTTTGATAAAGAGATTAGCCCAGACCGGAGATATTGACGGTATAAAAGGATTTAATGCAAGAAAAGACTGAAATAAATGGTTTTGAGCAAGATCGAGATAAATTATTCGGACGATTTTAATAAGCAGAAAATCATATATCCTAATATGACTAAATATTTACCATTTTATTTGAGATAACAATAATTTTTTATATTAATCAGAAATGTTTTATTATCACTGGAAGACACTTTAGGATATTTAACAGCATTTTTTAAAACTCAAAAACTTTTTAAATATTGTTTTAGAGATTCATTTCCTCAATTACAAAGGTGGTACTAGAGAAATTAGTAAGATTTTCTTTTGAAAAATAAAAATAAAAATGGTTAGTGACTCATTAAACGAAATCTTTGAAAGTAAAGTTATTAAACTACGAAAAATTCAATAGCAGAAGCAAAGGACACTACCGCGCTATTGAATTAGAGATTGATGAAATGATATTAGATTTATATAATCTTGCGAAAAGAAAAAGAACCAGATTATGCTTTTTCTATTCTTTAATTCCTAATGAAGTGTAAATTAGATTATCTATCTGAGAACATAGTTCCAATTTGTTCTCAGATAGTATTATTTTACTAGTTTTTCAATGTTACTGTGGTTCATTTTGACAATTTTATTATTGGCAACTTTTTATACTTGATGCAGATCCATAGTTATAACTACCGTTTGTAAATACCATTTCAAAATATTTTTGATATAAACTCGAATTTAATATTCCACATAAATAATATAAATCGTTACCTGTAATCATAAAAATTGAATTATTGAAAAATATCCTTCAGGGATTATTGTGAATTTGTATTCTGAGTTGATCAGGTGTCCATATTAATTTTGCTTATTAAAAATCGTCCAAATATTTTCAACTTCTCAATTCCACCAATAATCTCCTTGATCGTCACGTTTATATAAAGCTTTTTGATTTCTTGCTTTTTATTTTTGATAATTCCATTTCCGTGTTTACTAGATATGAATAAATAGATGGGTGTGCCTTCTTGAAACCAAGTTTCCGGATTAGAAATTTCCTTTATGATTATTTGTATATCCACAAGGAACATAAATAACCCAAAGTTGAGCAAATTCATAGGAATATCTTTTTATATCTTTGCCTCTTAAAAATCGGTCGTATTAATTCTTCCGATTTAGGATCGGAAGCTATTAAAGCGTTTTTAGTGGATTCATCTATAATGAAACATCATTATAACCAGTTTTTATCCCATAGTTAATTTGAATGTTCCATTCACTTAATGGCGTACCATATTGTTCAATTTTATTTTTAATGTTTTGTCTCAATTGGGTTTGAGAAGTATCCAGTATCGCTTGAATTAAAAATTGTTTTTCAGAATAATGTTGCTGTAAATAATCGCTCAAATTACTTGTACATCCATCATCCACAGTAACAGCAAGTGTTTTTCCTTTATTTTTCTCTTTACATGCAATCAAAGTATTAACGTCCACAGTAGCAGATTCAAATATTTTATTACCTGCATAATCAATCAATTTTAAAGGATTGCAATTATCTGCTAAATATCCACGCAACTTTTCACCATAACCAGCTCTCATCCATTTGTTTGAAGTGATATAACATAATATGCCTTTATCTTTCAGAAGATTTAAACCTTTTTCATAGAAAATACAGTATATATCACCAGTTCTTGCAAATGTTGCATATCCTTGATCTTCTAATTCGTTTGCCAACTTACCACCATCTTTTTGTAACTGAACATAAGGTGGATTAGCGATAACAATATCAAATCCATCATTTTTATAAACTTCTTCAAATTCTAGTTCCCATATGAAGAAAGGTTTGGTTTTATTTTTAATCATGTCTTCAATTCTGTAGAAAACATCATATTTTCCTTGTGCAACCAACTCAGCTCTAATCAATTCCATCTGTTCAAGTTCAATTTGACGAGATAATTTTTGTTTTTCGTGTTCATCTGATGTATTAAAAAAATTAACCTTAGCATCCTTCAATCTATTTTAAGATTACTTCTACAGTATCCGTATTAAATAGATTCATCTGAAGATCGGCTTTAGCTTCTTTCTTTGAACCTCTCCATCTAACATTCCATAATTTTTATATTTTTCAAAAGTATCAACCAATGAATTTCCTACTCTCAAATGAAAATTTAAATTTGGAAGAGGTTTTAGTGCATCACCATTTGTTTCTTGATACACAATCAAAGATAACCACAAACGTAGTTTTGCAATTTCTACCGCATCATATTCTAAATCCACTCCATATAAAGAATTTTTGAATAGTTTGTAATTTAATTACGTACTTATCTATGTTTGTTAATTCAAGTAAATTAGTACGTAATTTAACTATTTCAGTTCAACATACCAACAAGAAATGCACCTGATGCAACAGCTGGATCGACTATAGTGAATTCACTAACATACTCGTCAATATCCTCTGCCAATTCTTTTATAAATTCAGTTTCTTTAAGAGCATCACCGTAACGTACATAATTCAAAATAGAATCATAATCTAAATTCAACATTTTAGCTAATCTAGCTGCTAAAGACTCTTCACACATGAAATGCACAATTTCTCTAGGTGTATAGAACGCTCTAATGAAGAACGATCATTAGTATCTAATAAAAGATTCAAATATTTTACCTAGCATTTCTGGGTCGATAGCAACTTCTTGTTCTTCTGGATCAGCTTCATCAACTGTGAAATTATATTGAGATAAAACATTCAGTAAACCAGTTTCTTTATCGTTATACCAAAAATCATTAGGTATTTCAAAATCAGTATTTTTCCCAATCATAATTTTTCAATTGCTTGGAATAACCCACCATTTAGAAAAGGTATCTTTTTACCCTAAATATTCGTCATTATCTCTTTTAGCATTTAGGCATTATAAAATAGTGGTTCTAAAAAGTCATTGAAGTAGTTCCTGTGAAGTTTTTTGTACTATTTTAGCAAATAAGATTTATCACCGTCACCCCATTCAGAAGTAACGCCAAGCCATCCCTTCTTTTGAATAAAGTGAAGAAACATTATTTGTCCCATAGTCTTTTTACAGAAAGTTGTTGTGAATTTTTACACCATCTTCTCCTCTATAACCAACTCTATTTGCTTCATTTTTAAAAAAACATTATTTGTGAGATAAGTAATCATATAATTCAAAGAATTTATTTTTATATTCCTCATAAAAGTCTTTAGATAACCTTGAAACACTAAAAGCTTCAGTTATTTGTTCTAAAGAAGGATTGACATTTGATTCATATATTGATTTAGTTGCTGAAAGTAAGTTCTAGTCGGCTCATCTTCTCCTACTAAAAAGAAAATCTTTTTGCTGGTTTAAAATTGTAATTCAACTCCATTTTCATTAAATTCATATTCAATTAGTTTACAAATGATAGTTTCCAGTTCTTCCTAGCATCATCAAAGTAAGCAACTAAAGCAGCATTAAAATCAGTAAATTGATTTTTCTAATAAATATGCCACAAAAATTTCTTTTGAGCTTTTGGAGCAGAACTATTATTTTTACTTTAACAGATAAAACTATTACACTTTTTCCCACATTATCTTCGTATTTACCAAATATCGTATATGATTGAATAGAATTTTTAAACATCGATGGAATATCTGTTTTGTCTCTTGTAAAGGAACAGCCTCATGTCATTCAAAAATCCGCGGTAAACTGTTTATAGTTCTCTTGCCTATAAGGAACTGTTAATAATGATTTAAGCTTCTCCATATCTATTTTTCGTCCTTTTTCTAGAATATTCAGACAAAACAATCACTTTTGGTTTATTAAGTGAATTTTTGCACATCATAATTTGTTCTTTCCCATTAAAAACACTTCATCAATTGATGATTTAAATGCATTAATAATAGCATCAAAAAGACTTAGAATCTTTTATCTATTGCATTTTTACATCTTTTTAGAACTCTTGAATTCAATGAACCACGTTTTATAGCATTTTCAACTTTCTAAATATTCTCTGTAAGCAGTTTTAACGAAGAATTTGTTAGTAATGCTCTTAATGTATTTCTAACCTCATTAGGTGAAGCTGTATTTGAAAAATTGCTAGTTTTAGAAGAATCTAATATTGATGAATATAGGTTTTTATTTGAGGTAAAGCCTTCAAAATAGTCATTTGGAATTTCAATTCCTTTATCATTTTCTTCTGCTTCTAATAATTTTGCAGCTTCTTCAAATTCTATTTCACTTGAAGTACCATTTCATACTTAACAAACTTCTTAATCCAGCCTTGTTTTTATAAATGTTATTATAGCATTTTGTATCATTAGACTTTCGTGCTACCCTGATCCTTATCAGGCAAAGATTGTATTTTTATTGGCTAAGTTAGGATTATTTGAAATAATGTCATTAAACATCTTGATGTAAGACATTTGTTTTTCCATTTGACATCATATCTCTTCATCATCCAACTTATTAGCCATCATCAAGAAATCGTACAAGTTATATGAAGTAACATACTCGTCATCCGTTATGGTTTTAGAATCCCTCTCTAAAAAGTTCATTAAACATTTGAACTTTTTGCTCTTATTGAATCTTCTAAAGATATGTGTTCTCGTGTATTAGCTCTTGGAAAGAAGTTATAAACATATAACTGTTCATTTTCTGATCCAACACGATTTATACGACCGACTCTTTGCATTACCCTTTGTTGGATTCCATGGCAAATCGTAATTAATAATTATTGATGCTTTATGCAAGTTGATACCTTCACTCAACGAATCTGTAGTAATCAAAATACGTTTATCATTTTTATACCTTTTTGAGTTAAAATGTGGGTCGAAATTGTATTGAATATACTGTTTTTGGACATGGAATCTCCACCTCAAAAATCAATTACAACGTCTCCATAATCTCGTTCCAATTTTTCTTTTTAAGTAATCAACAGTGTCTTTAGCTTCTGAAAAACAATTAATTTTGTATCATTTCCAAAAGAATCAATATTGTGTTTTAACAAATTATATTTTGCATCCCTTGTTTTTGATGTCATATTTACTCCACATATCAAAAATTTCTTGAAGAATCTCGTCATCAGCTTTAACTTTATCAATGTAATCATCCGCAAAATTCATCAGGTTTAAAACAATCGATATCATTTGAATCAATAAAAACATTAAATGCTCTCTTCTTCCATTTGATCTAAATCATTGAAATTATATTTAGTTCTTGAAGCAGCACCTACAACAACTTTTTCCTTTATTGTATAAATTGATAAAACCCTCGAGATGATATTTTCAATCTTTCTACAGATTTAAGAAAGTCGTAGATAGAACTTTTCTAGACGTTTTGCAAGCATTGTTTTAACAAATCCAATCATGTTTTGCTGTCTAGCTTTTATCTGATCCGACTTTCTTTTGATTTTTTCAAAATATAGTAAAGGAGCATATCTTGCATAAGAAAATTTTTAAGCAATTCTATTGTATCTGTAAAAAGTTTGTTCCATCTCTTCGTCATACATATAATCCAAACGGATAGGATCGTTTACTGTTGGAAACTTTTAAACCTTGTTTTTCTAAATCCTCTTTATAATATTGAGTTATTTCACTTCTAGTTCTTCTTATCAGCACATGCCTTAAAACATTGTCACGAATCTCCGCAGCAATATTTGATACGACTGTAGGATCGTTTTGAAACTCTGACTTCTTTATATAATTCAGTTAAAATATTTTTCAAGATTATGATTTCCAGGAATTATTGAGGAATTTCTTGAATCCTGGAATAAAGTAATTAGATTTGCTATATCTAGAATCGTATTATTCTGAGGTGTTGCGGTAATCAAAATAACGCCTTTACCATAACAAATTTTCTTCAAATACTGAAATTCAGTAGAAGATGCATTTCTAAATCTATGGGCTTCATCAATACATATTTATATGAGCTATATCATCCATTTCGATAGTTGATCGACAATACCAAGCGATACAACTTTGTCAGACATTTTATATCCAAAATCAGTCAATACACTTTCCCAGTTATCTTTTTACTACTGGTGGCACAATAAAAAGCCTTTCTACCATCTAATAATTTTCCAAGCATTGCTGCAATATATGTTTTCTCCCAAACCTACCACATCGAAATGATCGCACCACTGACGAGCTAAAATTTTTCTTGCTTGAGTAACGACATCTGATTGATATTGTAGGTTCATATAACCATCTGGCCATTCATAGTCATTCTGTCAGAATCGATCTCTTCCTCAAAATAAACAAAGAGAAGCTTTAAAAACAATTCATATGGAGTTATATTTGTATTCATCCAAGTATCATTGTTTATGGTTGTTAGAATATCTTCTGTATATATCTTTAGAATCTTTCCATAATTCTTCAAAAATCCAAGCCATATTGAAACATCAGATTGATTTTTAAGTTCTACATTAAATTCTACATTTTTATCTAAACCATTAAATGTAAAAATTGCTAGAGCCTGTAATTGAAAGTTTCCAAATTGATCGGTACTTTATCTGGATCCTTCTAACAATATACAATTTTGCATGTACATCATAACACATGCGATTTTAAGCTTTCAGATTTAATCCACTCCAAAACTTAAATACTCCATTTTCCATTTCTAAATTATCATCTTCTGTGTTATTAAATTCTTCTGTTATTACTTTTTGTACTTTACGAGTAGCATTGGCTCCAGAAAGTTCGAAAAATATCCATTGCTCGGACGGTTTCTATATCCGCTCCTAAGCCCAATCAATATTCGTATTTCTTTCACATCTTCCAGTTGTTCTTTTAATAAGTGAAAACCCAGTAATTCTAAAGTATCCAACTAACACATCAAAATATTTTGAATTAGTTAAAAACGGTATTCAAACGATCGAGACAGTTTAATTCCATTCTCGTTCTTATTAGTAAATATTGACAAATCTATTTGTTGCAGCCATTATTCCAACCCCAATCTCTTGCTTTTCAATTATTTTCTTTATTGATTATCTCTACACATCATCAAATGTGCAATTTAAATCTTACAAATACGCACTAGAAGTTCCATGGAAATGAATTGTCCTTTTCCCATTCTAGCTAACGTATTCTGACTAATACCTGCCTTTGCAAAATTCAGTCTTCTTTTAAATCCTTATCAATAAGTAATTCAAATAACTTTTATATGATACTTGTTCCATAACACGTTCTCCATCATTACAACTATTATAACCTATTCATATTTCTCATCATAACTAGATAACTTATGCACTGCAAGGTTTTCTTAAACAACTGCAATATTCAGTGTAGTTGCTTTTAAAAAGCATCCACCAAATAGTGGATGCATGTTTTAACGCTTTATTTTTCTTTGAATTTTCTGTATCTAATGCATAGCGATATTGAATTTTCTTGCGAGCATTACGCTTTAAGAATTCTTCTAATATTTCTGGATTTTGATCGAAAATATAAAAGTTGTATCAACTCTGCGTGATGGTGATATAAATTCTAAAGAACATCCTTTATCATCTCTATGAATCAAAACATATTTTTATACTCTACAAATTCTACCATGAGAAATACCAAATTTGATAACTTTTATCTTTTGAGTTATCCTTCTGATTGAAATGCAATCAAATTAGAAAGAAATACCAATAACCACTAGTGTTGGTCTATCCTCCATCATTACTATTGCAAGATAGAAGAACACAAGACCAATCACAATCAGAAGGACTTCCCACGAACCATTGAGTTTCTAGATTTTAACTTCTATATTCTTCATTTGAGAGATAGTGATAAAACTGTATACCCAAATAATAGGACAGCTATAAGACCCAAACCCATCGTAAAATCCTCTCTTTCTAAAGTACCACCTCTGCGATAGTACCGTCGAACAGTGTTCCCCAGTTTGGATTTGTCCAAACAAGTCCTTCGCTCAGAAACTTCATGTAAATCTTCTCTCTCATCCAAGAATGCATCTCCTAAGCCTCGGATTTGGCAGGAATTTGCATGATATCCATCTTTTGTAACAGAACATTCTCTTTTTATTTACAACAAAGTCTAATAAATCAAATCCTTTATTGTAGTGAATACCTAAAGATTGTTCCTGAACAAACACATTTGGTGTGCATGTATCTACTTGTAGTGTCGCTGCTAAAGCTACTGGTCCATATGGGAGCATGTGGTGCCACGTTGGCTATCAAATGCTTCTGCCATTGCCGCAATTTTTCTTGTTTCTAAAGATTCCCACCAGCAAAAGCCACGTGTGTGTCTCTATTGTAAGATATCGTGCACCTTGCTTAATCAAATTCTTAAATGCAACGTGTATATAAACGTTCACCAGTCGCTAGTGAATGTGGAAACTCTTAAGGAAATATCCTTAAATGCTTCTTTCTGTTCTCTGGCAATACTACTTCTTCATAGAACATTAGTTTATATGGTTCTAACAAGCTTCAGCAAGAATCTTTGCCATTGGCTTTATGTACACGGCCATGGAAATCAATACCGATATTTAGTTTGAGAGCCATCGTCTCGTAAATGACTCACACGTTCAACTACTTCTGTGCTTTCTCAGACTATCAATGTAATGTAGTGTCTTTCTGTAGCGTTCATCGTAATAGAAATCAACCATCACGATCTTGGCTCCATCTTGTGCTTGAGCAACCACATCCTGTGGACGGTCGCCACCGATCCAAGAATATACCTTGATACGTATGATGCTTTTATTTGCCACCTAATACCCGCTATATGCCATGGAAACTTGTTAAGAGCTTTGCCTTTGATGTCCCACACTGCCATTTCAAAGCCAGAAACGAGTTGTTCACTTGGATTGGGCGAATCTCAAAGAATGAACGAGTGACATGCGTTGCCATAGACGTTCAATATCGAATGTCTTGTCCAACTAAAACACGATTGCCACCTCATAGGCTCCTGCTTCTGCAGTTTCTGTCTTCGTTCCAGAAATCATTTCACCCCAACCAGAAATTCCTGCATCAGTTGAGACTTTGCAGAAAATCCATCTTGGTCTGACTTCTAAATATTTCGATTTCAGTAATTTCTCAAAATACTTCCTCCTTAAGCTTCTTGTTGCTTGTTCTTCATCACTCTATATTCAATGAAGCACCGGTGAAACAGCAGATACCACACTCACGCAGGAATACACCAGTTACTGGATGCTGTAAATCTAAACTGCAATACTCAGTAACTCTGAATCATTGCAGCTAGCGTAAATGATGAGACAAAGATTGCGCTTTGTACCAAGGTCAATACCAACTGATTGAGCAATTGATGTGAATACTGGAGCAGCTGCTCGAACCACACCATAGTAAAGGAAGCTTTGCGATCGTTAAACCAACACAATATTCTTCAGCAAGTTACCACGAGCGACAGCAACAACCATTGCAACACGGAATGGAACTCCAGCGATCTGCAAATGGTAATACACAGTCTGCCAGGTAGAACTAATGCCATTGCCGATTGTGAGGAATGAGCTAATTTAAAGCAGTTGTACTACATCTTTGCCACCAAACTCACAAACAGCGCAGTACATCCAAACCGATAAATACATTTCCTGCCCTTTAGACGTTCTTGTAGACCACTTTTGAGGCAGCGTCGAGAGTTTCGGCATTAAACCTTCCATAAACAGAGCTGTCATCTTTGGAATTAACACTAATACTGCTGGACATACCAACACCCTAGTTTTAATATTGCGGTCAGTCATATCCTCGCTAATGCGCATCGCATAAACTCGATGATACCACCGCAATCATCTGATGCTCCAAAGAAACCTAAATGCTTCTGTGCATCTTTTAACTGAGAACTTAGAATCACAGATCAGACGGAATCTTATCTAATATCGTCTCATTGGGCCATGCGATGATAGTGATGATAAATGCGAGATACAGTTGGCATGTACGTGACACCTGGAATTCCAAAGAACTCTTCTACAGCACCTTGCTGACCAGTCAGGACAACTTGAATGGTAATATGATAGCCATTGTACCACTTGCGCAACACCCAGGAAGAGATTTCTGTTACAGTAAGTCATAACACTCCTACACCGTTGGGCGTGTGGTGAAAGTAGTTCCAAATACATCTCACGTCTAATGTCATCTGTAACCTTCAAGATTAACATAATGATGTTAACCAATAAGATAGCAGACGATTAAGATTGCACGATTTGGTGAAGCCCAGCGTGACTGCAGCGATAGAACAACCCACATCTAATGCTTCCAAGTACAACACTGCGGTACGTTCAGCCATTGCTTTTAGCAGCTGTTCCCTACGCTTTGATGTCATGAAGTCAAGAAGTGACTTTGAATTCCAGCAAAACCAATTGCAAGTGTTATTACCCGATCTTAAATGCTTTTTGAAGTTTTGAACCCAAAGATTAAACCACTAATTGTAATGATAACACAGGTAGCATAACCAGTTGCCAGCAGCACGAATAAAGAAATTAAATACATCCATTATAATATCGTCATTATCTATCTCCTGATTTGTCTTTTATTATTCTCCAATCCGCCTCAAAATCTCACTTTGATCACAGCATCGGCAACCAATGCTGCAAGAAGTGGCATGGCTGTACAGCTTTACTCATATTGCATCTCCAATCGTGTTCCAGTTGTAACTCAGCAGACTAAGCAATCAGCAACCTTACCTGGACTTTCCATTAATTTACATTGTGTAATTGTTACTTGCTGACCTTTCTCCTTCTGCTGAACTGCCTCATGTTGCGACTACTGTAGATGTCAGCAGTCACCAGTACCTGACAAGCAACTGTGAATCTTTTCTTGTCCTCCTTTAAAATTGATTCTTGTATTACGCTCAAGATCTTTATTAACAGAATGACGAGCTGTCTTTGCTTCATCGCCTCTGAGATAAAACCACTAATTCTTTGTAACATTTCAATTTGTCCATGAGGTTCAGCACTGCCATCATGCAGTTACAATTTATTGCCATCCACCGTTTGACACCTCTTCCATGTTGTAAAGTAACTGGATTTCTTAATGCTGCAACCGCAATGGAAGTAGTATGAACAAGGTTACGTTGTCTGCATGTGGATTGCCACTAACAGGACTTGTTGATGGTAATCCTGTTGGATACTCTCTCTCTTACAGAAATTGCATCTTTATATGTGTTCTACGACCTTTGTTTCTCCGTAGCATTTTGCTGGTAAAGAAGAAATTACTTCTTCTTTTGTGAGACGCTTCTGCTACTTGGAAATACAAGTCTCTCACATGTCACAACATCGATACTCATATCTCTTTCCCTTTCCTACTCAGTTAGATATGCGTATCTCAGAACTATACTGAATTTCTTCGTCAGAGGCTGTATCTAAATTCTAAGCTTCCAAACATGCCTGTTCCCCATACCAACACATTGGCAATCATTATCAAAGAATTTCTGACAATTATTTACCCGCAACACCAGCTGCCATATGAGTCTTAAGTTTCCCTAATGGAGCTTTTGAGACATCCTGTGAAGAATTTTGGACCAACCAGTCTTGCAGGGAATACTTACAATGTCTGCTACCCATATTAAATTGCGTTTGAATCTCAGTAGGTGTGTCATAGCAGCAGGGATTGCAAAGAAATTTCTGTGCTATTATCGTAAGTACTCCATCATTTCTTTTCGTAAAACCAATTGGAGATAATAAGAATTCTGCACCAGCATCAGCGCAACTCTTTGCATCTTCTAAAGTTTTAACAGCATTCGTCTTTAACACTATGACTTGGACCTTGATACTACTTAATGTGCGACCATATCAAGAGCTCCTGTGGGATTATCGTCACTTCAACGACGGGGTGCTACTTTTGGTATTCACGTAATACATGAATAATTCGATGCACTCGCCTGCTCTAGCGTGTAGCCACGCATGATGACTGTAAATTTGCGTCAATCTTTCTAATTTGCATAACCAATCCCTTTCTATAAATGCTTGGTATAGTAGCACTTTCAGTAACAAAAGCCAATAAATCCAGTCTCATATTTTCTTTGCTCATAACCATTTCTGCCACCCTTTTTACAGCACATAGATATGTTTAGAATGTATTAAGAATTGCACTGGCGCAATCACATGAAAACACAAATTCCCATTTGGAAATTGAATAGGCTGAAAGACTGTAAACTCGATAAATTCTCTCATAGATCGGCGTCTTTTCATCCGCATGTGGAGATTGCAGCTTCCGTTCCAAAGAAAACTATATGAGAGCTTTAGATTATCAGCTTTTGCATTGTTTTATCCGATACACTGATCGTCGACTGCTTTCACTTACGCATTGGAGTTCAAACGCATATCGGATTGCATCTTTCAATCAAGCTCCTTTATCAGCAATTTGTAGCCAACCTGATGTAAATAGTGCATTAACTCCTGGCAAAGTCATCTTTTATCTTTCATTTGTATTTTGGGGAGATGTTTGCAATAATACTTCTAATTCATCTTTCAATGCTTGCATGTTTTCGACTTTTGCGCATTTTTCAATTGTTCTCATTAATTCCTTTAATCCGCTTCTTTCTGGGCTTGTAATGCCTGTGATCACTTAAGACCCTATCACGTAATCGTGGATTGCTCATCCCTTCGGACATAATTGTTGATAATGTATTGATCATTATTTAGTTTGAATTGGATCGAGTTAGTAAACACAATGTCATATTCAGAACCAAACTTTTCAAATTCGCGAATTGATAGCGATAAAGCTAAAAGTGTATCTCCAGAAATGCTCGCATAAAGTTTCAAGCATCATACGTGATACTGCTCAATCCATTTCGAGCACAATCATACCGCTCGCGCTCATGGCGCAATATCCTGTTCTTGTCGTAGTTATGACGATAAAATATAATGTCAATAATTCAAGTTCATCATTCGAAAATCTTTTCCTCAATGTATTCTTCAATTGGTTGTATTAAATCTTTCCAATACTCTGCTTTTACGACAATCATACTCACTGTTTACCAACCCACTATAATAATCATGAATTTTTGATGTCGAACATAATTCTGAAACAAAGCAGGTCTCAAATGGTTAAACTAAGCGAACTTCGACTTTACCTTGGTCTTCGATCAATCAAAGCTAACTGTTTAAAACGTTCTACCATTTTGATGTGACGTAAGGAGCACGAAATCACTCTCAACTAAGATTAGGTCTGACTTCTCACTCACATATACATTTGAAGCCATAAACATCAAACTAATCCATTCACTATCTTTTCCTTAGGTTTTCATCCTCGGTAGTTTCAGTATTACTTCACATACCTCTTACTACTCTTCACAAGTTTTCCAATTTTATCGTTCAGATGTATGTGTTTGTTTTAATACGATGAGAAACATACGTGAATACGTAGCTGTAAAATCAAATGATTCATTCCGAGTACACAAACTAACTCTTTTTCAACTTCGCTGATTAAATGAATTGCTTTAGTCTTTTCTAAATTTAAAGTGCCGCATCACAATATCGAAAAATCTCTTTTATGTAATATTTCTTTGGACATCATCTTCACTCACGTTCCAGATTTCAGAAATTCATTTCCAGTAATGTCACAACCCTTGAATGACGATTATATTTAATATGTAAACCATGCTCGCTTTATAGATTCGGTGGCTTGCTTTTACATCACTTTACACTGGTATTTTACCTTACCTCGAGTACATCCATTGATGATTTAGTCGATACATCATTATGACTTCTACCGCTAGAAACAAACAGATAATATCAATTCTCTCTTTTCTGGGTAAAGCTGTGGCCGATATCTCGACGAACGCCGAGAATAAAACTGAAGTATTTTCTTTCCAGCATCGCTACAATCGATCCATCAGCATTTTAGTGATTTCGGGAAGATTATTTGAACCAAGTCATTGTTGATTTGACTAAGAGAATAATTGACTTACTGATGTGTCAAATCAAAGAAGTTTTCAATATTAGGAAAACTTTTATAATCTGGATTTTACTCAACAGATTTAAAATCTGGACTTGCACGTATCAAATTTCATTATATCTCCTCTCATATAATTACATTCTAAATCAACGAAAAAGTTAGTTATGCATACATAACAACTTTTGTACACCCTTTCTTATTTCTCATAGATAACTGAACAGTGATGTTACATTAAATGCATCCATAAGTCTTCAGTTTAAATCTAGAAAATTTTTGAATAAAAAGTTTTATCCTTATTTCAATCAATTATTCTTTATTATGCTTTATTTTCACTGAAAACATCTTCAACTTATCTAATACCGTCTGCTTCTATATTGATTTTTAACGTTTTTCAATATATTTTATCGGATCAAACTTCCATCTTCCGGTGTGTGTTACTAACGTCTCTAATCGTATCAGAGAATACTCAGCCAGTGTTCCCATTACTTACCACCCTCCACACGAAATACTATTTTGTAAAATCTTCGTTTGATTGGCTGACCTGTCCCTCCATGTAGAACTCAGATATGGAACAACTTTTCATGCATTTCCGATAATCGCTCGCACCCAATTTGGTACGCTCTTGTAAAATCCATGAGCTGTTCCAATTGCAACAGCCATTGCATCAATTCCAGTTTCTTCTTGAGAGATGATTATGCGTCCTTTACACGTGTATCATTGGCATCTTTTTCAGAGACTGAAACTATCATCTTCTATCTCCACCAACATGTCCAATTTCCCTTCTACACTTACATACACCATACTGATGTGCAAAATCCACAACTTCTTTTGTCATCTTTACATTTGTATCATAATCAAATGATGATGCATCAATCATTACAGAACCAAATCCGGCAATAACTGCTTTCTTTGCATAATTCAACCGTTTTTGAATGGTCTCAAATGCGCCAGACATACAGGTATATCAAGTCGATTCAGCCATCATGTATCATCTCCTACACACACAGTTTAATTCCTAGGTATTTAACTGCTGAACTAGATGCCATCAGAATTACTGGAGAATGAATTTTTGTTGCTGCATTGATAATTCCTTGTGCGTCTTCAAAGCTATTAAAATTAAATGCACCAATACACTAGTTATTGTTAGTTGTATTTTTAATACAGATTGTCAGATTAACGAATGACATTATCTCCTCAACCATCTTTCCTTTTATAAATTTACGACGTTCATGGACAACATTAGGACAAATTACTGCGATAATTCCTGCAAGAAGTGCACTCACAAACCGCCGCTTACCACGGCCACATGGCAGAGTCCATACTGAAGGAACCTAGGAGAAAACATTTACATTTAAATCTAAATCCTATTGCAATCACCAATGCCACCAATCCTGCTAATTGGAATAATCATTGGGTCGGAGATAATGAATGGTAATACATACTTCTGAAATGCCAAGCAATCCAAGAATCAATGTTGAAACACTCCATCAAGCAGTGTTGATCATTCTTCTATCCCTGTCCTTTGTACACTATGACTGCAGATAATCCACTCGATTGGCGGAATAAGAGCACCTAGCATTAACGCGACATATGAATATCCTGTATCAAAATATGAGTTTGTTTACCAATAGTACCAGCCATCTTATTAACTGGTCCACCAAAAGTCAAATGCACGTGCTGCACCAAGTGTTTCAGATAGAGCTGCTCCTCCGCTTGTTCCAATTGCATCATTAAATGGTTTTGATAAATCTCGAGAGTCCCTTTCCAATTGGACCGACACTAAAATACGTCATAGCGCAGTCCAAGTCCTTACTATAAACTGGTAATAAAACAATGATTTGACACCCACATATTTTCTATTTTAACTCAATTAGATTATTAAGCCATAAACATCAGGATATCCAGATGTGAAAGCTAATACAATAATGGCTCCAATAAAAGCTGAGCATTCAGTTACGCTAGCTCAACATCCACCAAGCATACCCAGGTGCAAGTCCAGGTCTCATCTGCACTCGCCAGACAATATAACCTCATTACAGGATACATGAGGCTCATCATTCCTTTTCCGGCACCCTGATTTCTAACCATGCAAGAAGGTATTCAAAACCTTTTGCTTCTTCCTAATACCTTACTCTATACAATGTCACACCAAATAACTGTTGTCCTAATAATCGAGTTTGTATACTTCAATGTCACACCCGCAATAACGATTACTGGCATCAAGGTAAGGAAATTCCAGTCATTAAATTTTTCTGAATTCCTGCAGTTTACCAGACCTCATTCATTAATGAATACACCTCTCTTTCCATTTCTGATTAAGATCATCGCCACTTGTAATCACATCTGTTATTGAAATTTCAAATATTTTATTTTACATTATCAAAAACGTGATTAAACTCTCTGCGCAACTGCAGCAGCAATTACTATTAAATCTGCTTTTCTATATCAGAACCATTTAATCCAGTCTCAATTCCAATGCTTCCTTGCGTCTCAACTTTAAAATCAGCTCAATATTTATAGCAGCATGTCCAATTGCATCTGCCGCCACATATGTGTGAGCGATTCCAGTTGGGCATGCAGAAATACCTATGATGTACATTCACTTAACCTCCTGAATCTGACATCCTCAAACTCACCTTCATCTTCTGTTTTAGCCCCAAACATCTCTAAAATCTTTCATTGCATTAAATTTTCTCGTGCTAAAATGCAAGCGTTGTAAATGTTCCGATTCTTTATTCTCATTAATACCAATAAAGGAATACATGCAATACTTCATTGCGATTTGAAACACTAGACTTCCACTCCAATTGGAGATACTGAGCGTGCATAGGAAATAAATGGTTTGTTTAACAGGAAGTACATACACAGTGAGGTATAGCAATAAAATTCCCAACAGATGTAGAATATTCTTCTTCTCTCTTTCATATAGTTTTTCTATAAACATAAGTTTATCGTCTATGTATTGTAATAAAGATCTCCCGCAAAGCTTTTTCAGCAATCATCTTTATATTTCCTCCACTTTCAGCAAATCATGCAATATTAGATCGTCGTAAACACACACCTCCGCATGTGCAATTCCTTTTCTCTCTTTTAAACAATCGAGTTACTTTTATATTCAAATATTATTTTCATGCATATTTAATTTCAATGACATATAAATTCCTATTTCAGATTTCATTTCGTTATCAATGGTAAAAAGTATTTTTATTTTTAATTAACCAATACATAATTAAAAGCAAATAAATGTTATTCATATTTTTCGTAGTATTCCAATAAGATTATTTTTCTATTCATCATTAGGAGACAATTATGACTTATTCTGAAACGACAACAAATAATTTTAAAAACATCATACTTCGGATATATGACTGTATTTGAACCTTAGTAAAATGCAAGTTCATCTTCAGAGAAAACTGTTCGCAATGAAATACTTGATATAATAGCACATCTGGCACTTTTTATATAAGGTCTGGAAAAGGATATGGTTATCATATGTGCTTCAACAGTAAAGAAAGACCATGCATCTACTGAAGAACAATTAGTTAATATGTTCTAAATTTAAAAAGATGAATGATATTTCTAATTCAATCTTAGACGTTTATTGCTCCAAGCTACTAAAAGACTCACACTTTTACGAAGGCGAATGTATAGTGTTATATATCTTCTGCAACTTTTCATAAATATATTGATAAAAACTGAATTAGAACTTTATAACCTATTTCATTATCTAAGTTAACGAACTCTTATCTATATTACAGTATGAAAAGTACATTAGAAATTTTATTATCACTGCATATAAAATTCAATTCTGCAACTTCGTTCAATGAGGGTGAAGAATCTTTTCTAATTGATTCAATCGATACAGATTTCATCAGAGATTGTATCTCTCATCTTGTAAGGAATAAGTACTTTTATATCAAATCAAAAGATATACTAAACAACCCATGCATTTCGCTATATGTACTTATTATGCGACATACGTTGATGTATTACATCCGACATTAATTAAAAGAAGATAATCCAAACTACGATTTAGCACTTTCTATATATCGCAAGATTTTAAAAATATAAATTGGATGAAAATGAAGTTATTGAAATTATGCAATATTTTCATATGTAATGCTGGTTCTCCTGAAATAAAAACAGATTATGAGAAACTATTGGGGAATACGAAATAACAACAAATGAAATTTTAAATGATATTGCTTCAAATACTGATATTGATTTAAGAAAATGACTCAACCTTGATTCAAGCTTTGACTATGCACTTAACATCAATGGTTAATAGAATACTATGTGGAATAGAAATTAAATATGAGTTTGATGAGGAATTAAAAAGAATTATATATCTTGCCTAGTTTAGCTTATATTGCTAAACTACTGATCGAAAATAACTCAATATTTTGTCCCAACTTCGAAATAACTCACTTGCAATCCATTTCTGTGGGTCATTACAAAGAATTCATCTCAGTTAGGATCTATTAATAGTAAGTCAAGTTGGTATTAGCTATGCTAATTTATTAAAGGAAAAATTATCAGTACATATAAAACCGAAATAGATATTGATATATTAAGCCTATATTCATTTAGAACAGAATTAGCAAAATAAGTATGATTATGTAAATTTGTAATATACCACTACCTTCGATTAAGAATTCAATATTGATAGAAAAATTTTTACAACAGAATCCATTAAAAAGTTGATGACTTATTATTAGAAAAACAAAATCAGCGAATTAAAAATTCTTCAGTAGGGAATTATTTATAAATGATCAAAATTGTTATAAAAAGTGAAAAATGAATTTATTCAATATTACGGAAATGAATTTGTTAAATTAGGATTATTACATACTGACGACTTAGATCAATTCCATATGCGCGAATTATCATCATCAACTTATATTGGAAGATCAGCTGCTATACCCCATATTCTAAAACCTTCAGGAAAAGTTTTGTGCAATCATATTATTAAAAATGAAGTTCTTTGGCAAAACCAAAACGTCAGATTAGTTTTTCACATGCTGATACCAAAAAGAATGTCCAGATATTCTCTAGCCTGTGCAAAAACATTTCAATTCTTCCTTAGAAAAACGAGGAAATTGACCCTTGCTATAATAATTTATGTATGAAAAATGGCAGGAGCAGCTATGCATGCATCAAATAGTTATACTACTCTCTTTTTAACCACCCAACTATTCTAAATCTAATAAAACATTAAGACAGCAAAGATTCTCTCCCTGCTGTCTTTTTCCTATTGCGTTATTTTTAACTATTTTCTTGCCTACATTATTTTGCAAGTAGGATACGATCATCTACTAAATCACTTCCTGTAGTTTTCATGAAAACGTTCCATTAAGTCATAAACTGACATGTTTTGCTCTTTGCTCGCCTTTGATGTCTATTACAATATGGCCATCATTCATCATGATTATATACGATCACCAACTTCAAGAGCCTGCTGCATCTGGTGGGTTACCATCAAACATGTAATATGATGCTTTTGAACTATTTCTTGGGTAAGCTTCATAATCTTTGCAGCTGCCTTTGGATCTAGTGCTGCTGTATGTTCATCTAGCAATAATAACTTTGGTGGTACAATCGTTGCCATTAATAATGTTAGAGCTTGGCGTTGACCACCAGAAAGATTTCCGACTAGTGTATGCATGCGATCTTCAAGTCCCATATCAAGCATTTTTAACTGTTCTTTGAATAGTTCGCGTTCTTTGTTTGTAATCCAAGAAAATGGTGATTTCTTTTCCTTTGCACTTAGACATGCAAGTGCTAGATTTTCTTCGATTGTCATATTTGGTGCAGTACCCTTTAGTGGGTCTTGAAATAAACGTCCAATATAACTTGCTCGTTGATACTCTTTGACATAAGTGATATCAATATCATCCAGATGAATCTTTTCCTTTATCTGGGATAATACTACCAGCAATAGTATTTAGAATGGTAGATTTACCTGCACCATTTGAACCAATGATACAAATGAATTCACCTGTTTCAACATGTAAATTCAAATCATGAAGTACATTTTTTTCATCAATACTTCCTGCATTGAATGTAACGGAAAGATTTTGTATATCTAACATTTGTTATTTCCCCTTTCTCATTTGAAAAGAAAGTTCTTTTTTGATTGTTGGTGCTGCTACCGCTAGTGCTACAATCAAAGCTGTCACTAGTTTTAATGATTGCACGTTGATAATCTTTGTCTGCAGAATAATCGCATAAATCATCCGATATACAACATTACCAACAAAACAAGCTGTTAAATTTCGTGATAATGATTTTCTACCTTGTATTAGTGATTCTCCAATGATCAAGCACGCTAAACCAACCACTACAATTCCAGTACCAGCATTGATATCACTTGTTTTATTGAACTGTCCGACCAGTGCTCCACTTAAACCAACTAGCATATTGGCCATGACTAGTCCAAGCGTAATCATATTTTTGACATTTACACTAGACGCCGTTACCATCGCACGATTATCTCCTGTTGCACGCAAAGTGATAGTCCTAGTCTAGTTGATAAGAATAAACGTAATAGAATCATGCAGAGTACTAATAATACAATCACGAATATGCTAGCATACCAACTGCCACCAATATTTGTTTTTTTCAGAATTGTAAATACTGTTGTTTGTTTTAAAAGTGATATTTGACTTGACCATCCCATGATGAATAGATTAACTGTATATAGTCCTGTACTTGTAATGATTCCTGAAATAATGGAAGGAACACCCATACGTGTTTGTAAAAAGGCTGTAACATAACCAGCAATACCACCTGCAAGCATACCTAATAGGATACCCAAGATTGGATGACCGGCATATGCACAAGATACAGATATCGCCATACCTAGGACAAAACTTCCATCTGTCGTTAAATCAGCGATATCTAAAAGACGGTAACTAATAAATAAAGCGATTGATACAAATGCATATAAAGCACCTAATTCTAAAGTAGTTTGCAAAATACTTAGCATACAATCCCTTACTTTCCTGTTGTTTCAACTGTTACTACTTGTCCAAAATCTGCGAAAATATCTGGATTTACACCTAACTTCTCTGCTACTTCTGTATTTACAGTGATAATACCACCATCTAGTGTGATAAATTCTTCTGTCTTTTTAAATCCTGGCTGTAAGACTTCATATGCAAGCTTAGCTGTCTTTACACCAGCATCTGTATAATTCACACCACAAGTCGCAAATGCACCTGATCTAACAAAGGAATCAGCTCCTGCATAATGTGGGATATTCGCATTCATGAATGACTCATAGATAGCAAGTTCAGAAGACATAATCACGTTATCTGTTGGTGTAAATACTGCATCTACTTTACTTGCGATAAGAGATGATGCGGCAGCGATTACTTCTTGACTTGTATTTGCGGTTGCTTCGATATATTTAATTTTCTTTTCATCTAAAATCTTTTTCACTTCTGCAATTGGTTTTGTGAATTTGCTTCTGAATTTGAATAGAGTAAACCAACTGTCTGTAAGTTTGGATTTTGTTTTAACATCATATCAACAAACTGCTTTGTATTCAGTGCATCAGATGTACCTGTTACTCTATCAATTCCTGTTAGTGAAGCTGCTTCTGGATCACTAATCGTAGCGTAAACCACTGGTATCTCTGTATCCTCACTTGCCACAACCATTGTTTGTGCTGCAAGTGTACCAATTGGGATAATCACATCTGCTCCATCTGTTACTGCTTGCTTACCAATTTGCATCAATGTAGATTGATCATTTTGACCTGAATAGATTTCTACTTCTGCTGTCTCATCTAATTCTTTTAATTCATTTTCAATTGCGACTGCAATTTCATCAATGGATGCATGATCTAATTGCTTTACGATTACATACTTTTTCGCATCCTTTTTTGATGCAGAGGGTAAAGAACACCCAATCATCATACTGCATAGTAAAACACAAATTACCTGTACTAACTTTTTCATGTGATATATCCTCCTTCTCTCTGCATTTTCAGTCATAATATACAAAAACGCCTGCCCACAAAAGGACAAGCGTTAACCTGCGGTACCACCTTTTTTAATAGTCTTTTGACTATTCTCTCTTTGAAAATGCAATCACATTCTCTGTCCCTTTAACGCTGACATTGCGTCTTAAATACTTGCATAAGCTTTCCTTAAGCCCTCATGGGTCCATTTGCATACCGCATGCCTGCAGGTTTCCACCATCCCCGCTCTCTAGAAGTTGCCTTTGTATGTTTGATTTCCCAATCATCGGTTTGTTATGTTGAAATAGTATGATAGTCAGTTACTTTTGTCAATTACTTTTTATTCATTTAAAAATCTCTATTTGCTGTATAACTGATGAGAAAAATTTTAATGAAATAACTACAATGACAAAGAAAAATGATACAAATAATCCCCATAGCAACAAACTGGATTTATCACTAGAAATTGTAATATAGATTTTAGAGATTCATTGAAAGTATGTAGAACATACCGCACCAATCGCAAGTAATACATTGGTACTGCTGTTAATGTTTTTTCCCTTTTTGTATCCATATTTAAAATAGATTGGATACTCAATGAAAAATAATGATTAACGAAATTAGTCCTATACATGGTGCCGCTAGTAGTAAGCTATAGAATAAAGTCTTCCATCGGATATGCAAGTCCTATAAGCATTGTCATAACAACACCAACCACCAACATGATTACCACAGATACTGTTGCTAGTAAGTATCTACCCTTTACGACATCTTTTTGAAGAGATACTAAACTAGTTTATATAAAGGATCAATCCCAGACTCTTCCCCTACCATAAAAGGATACCCAGAGAATAATACTGCAAACATTTGTACTGTAGCTAAAAACAAAGGCTGGATTTTTGATAGTACACCATAGAGATTCCAAGTCCCTATTAGAATGATCAAATTTTTAATTGTTAAATATGGTTTTATGGATAATAAATCTAACTTCAATACTTTGATTGCATTCATTATTTTTCCTCCCATATAAAATCATAATCTTATCAATTGTAATTGCATCTTCTACATATTCATTTGGTATCTCATCAATCGCATCTCGTTTTACTAAGTACTCAATATTATATTTTGTTTTCTTTTTGTCCTAAGATTGCGGATGAATCAAGTATATTTTGATTTTTCTAAACCACACTTTTAAAATCATGAAATAGTTTATGAAATTCTTCTTTTTCTAAAGCTAGTACAATTTCTCCATTATCAATAAAGACAATGTAATCCGCGATTGTTTCAAGGTCTTGTGTAATATGTGTAGAGAATAATACGTATGCCTATCATCTTGCATATAGTCAGAGATTACTTCTACAAACTTCTTCACGCATACTTTGGATCTAATCCACTGTTGGCTCATCCAGATTAAAGAGTTCTGCGTTATGGGATAAAGCAATCGATAACATCAACTTAATCTTCATCCCACGTGATAATTCTTTTTACCTTCAGATTTTCTTATCAATATTGAATTTTTCTAGAAACTTCAATAAGTATTCTCGTTCCACTCATCATATCCACTTTCATTGCTTGAGTTGACGAGTTCCATATTCCAATCTTTTGCGAAATGAGTCATCCATAATCACACCAATCTTGATTATCCAACTTGGTTTCTCATCGTCATGTATGGATAAAATTTCTCCTTGATACTGAATCAAAAGATAATATTGATTTAATGGTTGTTGTTTTACCCATACCATTTCACTCAATTAAATCCTGCTAACGTATCCTTCGAGGAATCGAGAAATTTACATCCTTTAACGCGAAGTTTGATAGTCTTTCTAGGTTTTTGATTTCAATTTATTCATCTTCTGTACCTTCTTCATAAATATAATTGATTAGTTCTGTTAATTCAGATTTGGTGAGATTGATTGTTTTTGCAATCTTGCATGCTTCAAGTAAATGGGACTCGATGTCTTTTTGTTTTTCATCTCTTAAAAGTGCATCTTGATTCATTGTCGCAACAAATGTACCTAATCCTGCCTGATGACAACAACCCTTCTCGCTCTAGTTAGTCATATGCTTTTTGACCGTTAATATACTTACACTTAGTTCTTTGGATAGTTGTCGTACAGATGGTGATTGTGCATCTGAAGATACTGTATTTCCGACGATATTTTCTTTAATTGCATTTTTAATCTGCTCATATAATGGTGTACTACTTCCGTTTATTAGAATAATTTTCATTGTATCTCCTTACATATAACACTATATAACAGTATATAACTATTTGCAATCCATAAAGAAAAGACACCATCAGGTGTCATTATTCTTTAATATATACTTCTCTAGGTTTACTACCTTGTGCTGGTCCGATGATGCCATGTTCTTCGAGGGCATCAATCATTCTTGCGGCACAGTTATAACCGATACCGAAGCGTCTTTTGTAGTAAGGATGTGAGCTTGTGCTTCGATAACGTATCTTTAATTTCCTTAAAGTGGATCATCACTATTTCTGTCACGATACCACCTTCTCCGGATTCGATTCCATCCAACTGTACGAAGGAATCATCATAAACTGGAGAAGCTTCTGAGGATACAAAGCTTGTAATTCTTTGTACTTCATCATCTGTCACAAATACACCCTGCACACGGGTTGAACCTGTTTGTCCAATTGGACATGTAAAGCATGTCACCATATCTCTAGTAATCGTTCTGCACCTACACGATCCAGATTGTGCACTGAGTCCATGCACCGCTGGATACCGCAAATGCGATACGGCTTGGAATATTTGCTTTTAATAATACCTGTAATTAACATCGACAGATGGTCTTTGGGTTGCGACGATTAAGTGAATACCTGCAGCACGAGCTAACTGTGTAATACGTTGAATGGATTGTTCAACTTCTTTACCAGCAACTGCCATTAAGTCTGCTAACTCATCGATAATGACAACGATATATGGAATCTTCTTCGGTGCTGGTGAACCATCTGGATTTGGTCTACCACCCTGTTGTTCAACCATGTTGTTGTAGACTTCGATGTTTCTTTGTACACCAGCTTTGCGAACATGTTGACGCTCATCCATGATACGTACAATGACCTTTAGTAGCATTGCTTATGTTGGATCGTTGATAACTGGTCCAATCAGGGTGCGGAATATTGCGATATGGTGTAAATTCTACCTTCTTTGGATCGACTAGTAACATCTTTACTTCATCTGGTTTTGTACGTAATAACAATGAACAGATGATAGAGTTCATACATACTGATTTACCTGAACCTGTCGCACCGGCAATCAACATATGTGGCATCTTATCTAAACGACATGTTACGGTACGTCCTAGTAAGTCTTTACCAAGGAAGAATAGTAATGGTCGATCTTTTATCACTACCTCACGTCATTGATAATTTCACGCATTTTAACTGGCGTACTCTTCACGTTTGGTAGTTTTCAACACTCACCGCATTGCGGCCTGGAATTGGTGCTTCAATACGAACATCTCTAGCAGCTAATTGCATTTTAATGTTATCTGTTAAACCAAGAATCTTGGATACCTTAACGTTTACATCAGGACGAATTTCAAACTGTGTAACAGATGGTCCGATATGTGTATTTAATAACTGTGCTTCGATATCAAAGTTATTTAAAATCTGTAGTAATAATTGTGATTTCTCTCTTGCGGCCACTTCATTTTCTGGATTACTACCCTTTGGAGGGAGTGGGTCTAAGAGTGAGACCTTGGTAATTGATATGGACGTGACGTTTCTTTTGGCTTTGGTGCCTCGGATGGAGGATAGATATTACTTTCTTGATCAGGATGTTCATCCACGACTGTTTCATATTCTTCTGTCGAAGACAATTCTTCCTCTTCTTCTCGATCGACTGCCATTGGCGTAAAGCGTGATGGTTCTGGTCGACGTACAACGGTATCTTGCATAAGCGTTGTCTTTTGTTCCATGCGAGCATGGTCATCACTTAAATCATCTACATCGATGAATACAGAATCTTTCTGTGAGATTGTCTCTCCTGGAAGTACGATAATTGGTACTTCTTGGAGTTGGGTCATCTGGATGAATGCGATTGATAACTCTCGCTGTTCTTGGCTGTTCTTCTTGAACAATTGGTAAACTTTCTGTCTTACCATCTGCTTTGATATTTTGGAACAGTGAACTAGTTGTCTCTTTACCTTTATCAATCATCTTCCAAAGGTTAGCTGGTTCTTTTGGCTCCTTTGGTTCTTCTTCCTTCTTGCTTTCTTCAACTTCTGGCATCTTAAAGAATGCGATGACAGAGCGGAAAGCCTTCTTGTATACTTCCATATCCACCAGCAACAACATCGCAATCATGAAGAGTACGATGATAACAAGTAGCGAACCGATACGATTAAACATCATTGATGTAATCGCATATAAGAAGATACCGTAGATGCCTCCACTAAATTTCAAAGTTGAATCTGGCATGAAGTAATCTAACGTGTGATTGATATAGTCATATAGGGCATCCATGCCTGTAACATTTGGTACTGCAAGATATGCCTCTAGGAGTAATAGTGCAGAGATTAGTAAGATAATTGGTATCCAGCTGATTTCTTCTTCCTCCTGTTTTCTTCTAATAATATTAATTAACAGAACAATGACTACAATCGCAATCACAAACCAGTAAAGGTTACCTGCTAGGTAACCTAATAAGTTATAGATGAATAGACCAACGATGCCTGCTTTGGTAAAGCCTAAAATGGCAAAAGCTAAGAGGATCACAATTGTGATCACTCTAAAGACGAGCTGGTTTTGTTCTGCTTGTTGTTGTGCTTTTGTCTTTCTTGCCACGTATTCCCTCACTAATCCTTTGTGTTAATTTCGATAATTGCTGGAAGTATCATAGGTCGTTTGCCTGTTTCTTTCAAGATATAACGACTGATCTTCTCACGCGCTTTCGCTACGACAAGACATATTGTCATACGTCTTCACTGCATCATCAATGGTCTTCTCCATGATGTTGCCAACTTCTTTAATAATGTAGTCTGCGTCCTTCAGATAGATTACACCACGGCTTTGTACATCTGGTCCACCAATAATTTCCTTTGTGACGTGATTCATCACAACACCGATGATAATTGTACCATCTGTACTTAGAATTTCTCTATCTTTTAAGACCATACCGCTAGCGTCTAAGCTATCGTTACCATCTACCATGACATCATCCACATCAACCTTGTCATAAGACTTCGCCAACACACCATCGTTTAATACAGCCACTTGGCCATTATCCATCACGATAATCTTATCTGCGTTATATCCCATGTTTAATGCGATATTCGCATTGGCGATGAGTTGACGGTATTCACCTTTGACTGGTACATAGTACTTTGGCTTCATCAAGTAAATCATCATCTTTAAATCTTCAATACTTGCATGCATGCTATAAGCACGACGTGAGTCAATCATAAGTACACGACCTGCTTCTTTGTAGAGGTCATCTTCCATGGATGCTTCTTCTCTTTCTGTACCTGGTACAGCAGGAGAAGCGATAATCACTGTATCCGTAGGACGTAACTCAATTCTGTCATTTTCTTTTGTTGCCATCTTATGAATCTTACGGAAGATGGACTTACCAGTACCTGACACAATGACTAAGATGTTTTCCATGTCATTGCTGAAAGCAGATGGAGCCACCTCTAATCCTGGTGGAATATGATAGTATCCAAGCTTTGCCATATCTGCCATCAAACTCTTTAACTCTTCATCAAAGATTACAACCTTACGGTTATACTTCGTTGCAAGTTCAATAATTTCAATGACACGATACAAGTTCTGGTTAAACACAGTAATAAACATACGATTCTGCGTATCTTCAAAGTACTGTTCGATTTGTTCTGTGATGCGGTGATGCGGGCTACTGTTACCAGCACGTGTAGAACCTACTGATTCACTCAATAACGCAAGTACACCTTCACTACCTAAATCTGTAATATTGGTAATATCAAATTTGAAGGCTGCGTTTTTCGTATCGTAGTCGACAATAAACTCTGATGAATATACTACATATCCATCTTCTGTCTTAATTGCCACACCAAAACCATCAGCGATAGACTGCATTGTACCGAAGGTACGAATCTCTGTACTACCAATCTTAAACTTCGCATTACGACGAACGCGGTGTAAGTTTAATTCTTTAATACCCGCCTTCTTTAGCTTGCGTTCTAAGATCATCGCTGTTAGCGGTGCTGTATACACCGGAATGTCCGGAATTTCTTTCAATAGGTTTGGTAGTGCTGCCATAACATCTTCATGACCATGGGTAATGAAGATTGCTTTAATGCGTGATTGATTCTCACGTAAGTAGCGGAAATCAGGAATGATCATCTCAATTCCTAACTGATCACCATCCGGATATTTCAATCCGCATTCCATGACAAATATATCTTCGTTGTTTTCAACGACATACATGTTTTTGCCGTCTTCATCAAGGCCGCCGAGCGCAAATATGCGTACTTTACTCATAAATTATATCCTCCAGTAATACTTTTAATCCTATTTTATTATAGAACAAATACTGACGATTTTACAGAACTTTACCCTCAAGATAATAGCTATGTGTTGCGGTTATTTCTACATTTACAATCTGGTTGATACATTCTTTTTCGCTTGTGAAGTTTACAAGTTTGTTATCTGCACTATATCCACTATAGACTTCGCTATTTCTCTTGGACTTTCCAATACATAGAACACTGACTATTTCACCCAAGAAGCGATGGTTATTTTCTTCCGCTATCTCAGTGAGTAAGTCATTGAGTCGTGCAAGTCTTTCCTTCTTTACTTCGAGTGGAATATTATCTTCCATATTTGCGGCTGGTGTGCCTGCTCTTGGGGAGTAGATAAATGCATATGCCATATCAAAGCGACAATAGCGTACAAGATCTAATGTTGCTTCAAACTCTTCATCGGTTTCATTTGGGAAACCGACAATGAGGTCTGATGTAAATGCGATATGTGGTACTTTCTTCTTCAAATTATCGTATAACTGCTTGTATCTTTCAACTGTGTATCCACGTGCCATACGACGTAGCACTTCATTCGATCCTGATTGAACAGGTAGATGTAAGAATGGCATGATATTTGGATAATCACGCATTGCATCGATGGTTGTTTCGCTGTAATCTCTTGGATGACTTGTATAGAAACTGATGCGTTCAATACCCGTTTTGGCAACTGCTACAAGCAGTTGTGTAAAGCCATCTTCCATCTTTAAGTCTTTGCCATAAGCATTAACATTTTGGCCAAGTAAAACAACTTCCTTACGTCCACTGGCTTTGAGTTCTTCAACTTCTCTTAAGATATCTTCCATTCGACGTGAGCGCTCTCTACCACGTGTATAAGGCACAATACAATACGTACAGAACTTATCACATCCATACATAATATTTACAAAGCCTTTGGAATCCATTGAACGCTTTACTGGTACATCTTCGACAACATCTCCTTCTTGGGAGAATACTTACTTTTACGTCTTATTTCAATCACCTCTGCCAAAAGGTCTCGGGTATACGGTGAATGTTATGGGTACCAAAAAGATTAAATCTACATGTGGTGATACAGAAAGAATCTGTTTGACTGTTTCTTCCTCTTGGCCATACAACCACAGATACAAAATACCGTTGTAGGCGCCGATCCTTTAAGTAACGTAGCTTATTTACATCGGATACACGGTCTTCTCGCCGCTTTACGGATTGCACAGGGTATTAAAGAATAATACATCCGCATCATCTGGAACATTGGTACTTGTGCTGACCCATCATTTCCATCATCCCTGCAAGTGCTTCCCCATCACGTACATTGGCTTTACAACCATAGGTATGTATAAAGTACTTCTTACCATAACCTAGATTTACGATATCATCGCTTATCTGAAAGTTACTAAAAGTACTCTCTGTATTTTTCTTTGTTCGTTTTCTTTCTTCCGCATGAACCGGAAGGATAAAATCTTCTCTTTTTCATCTTTCAACCTCTATCTGTATTATTATACAGAATAGCTTTCTTTATACAAGAAAAAGAACCGCATTTTAGCGGTCCTTGTTGATCTTTTGATAAATCTTGTCATGCAATTTCAAGTGGACGTGTAATCGCTCCACCAACCACAACCGCAAAAGCTCCAAGTTCTAGCATTTTACGGGCTTGGGATGGCTCATGGATTCTTCCTTCCGCAATACAACGACAGTCTAATTCATTGACGATTCTAGATACCAAGTCAAAGTTTGGTCCATCTGTCTTTTCATCACTGACGTAACTAGTTGAGTGTTGTACCAACAAAGTCAAAGCCAATTTCCACTGCGGCTTTCGCTTCTGAAAAAGTTTGAGATATCTGCCATGAGTAATTGATTTGGATATGCTTGTTTAATTTGATGGAATATTCTTCGCGTTTGACGTTATTTGGATGGATGCGATCAGTATAATCTAAGGCAATAATTTCTGTGCCTGTTTGTACTAGTGCACTCACCTCTTCAAATGTAGGGGTTATATAAATTGGTGAGTCCAAATAATCTTGCTTGATAATTCCAATTGTTGGAAGTTTTACCTTTGCACGAATTTCATTGATATCGCGCACAGAATTACAACGTATTCCACTCGCACCTGCTAGCTCTGCTGCATATGCCATTAACGGCATAATTCCACCCGCTTCTGTATAGAGGGCTCTCCTGGCAACGCTTGACAAGAGATGACGAGTTTAGCTTTTTAAGGCTGAAATAACTCTTGATTATTCATCGATACCTAAGATTTCTACGATGTTGTTCTTGTAGAGAATAGCCTTAGCACCATAGATGGCCTGGATACCTCCACCAACTTCAAGAACGTCCGTAGCACCTAGCTTCTTTAGTGTGTCCTTATCAACCTTTGCAACATCCTTCACACTGACACGTAAGCGTGTAATACATGCATCAACGTCTTCAATATTTTCCTTACCACCTAAAGCAGCGATAATCTTATGACTATCTTCCTTGAGCGTAGACTTTGTCTCTACTACTGGTTCTGCATCATCAGATTCTTCACCACGACCAGGAGTCATAACATTGAACTTTGTAATGTACCATCTGAAGAATGTGTAGTATAGACATGCCCATACTGCACCAAATGGAATCTCTAAAATCCAGTTTGTCTTTGGTTTCTTTTAGGATAGCAAAGAGTGTAAAGTCAATCACACCACCAGAGAATGTATTACCAATAGAGATATTAAGAATATCTGCGATGAAGAAACTTACACCATCAAAGAATGAGTGGATAACATAAAGAATTGGGTTTACGAACAAGAACATGAATTCGATTGGTTCTGTAATACCTGTAATAAAGGATGTTAAAGCAACACTTAAGAATAAGCCCTTGTATTTGCTTCTTCTTTCCTTAGGTACGCAGTGGTACATCGCAAGACATGCGGCTGGTAAACCGAACATCATTGTTGAGAAACGACCAGCAAAGAAACGTGTTCCTTCTGTATATAAACCGATATGATTTGGATCTGCTAATTGTGCAAAGAAGATCTTCTGTGCACCTGCTACAGCGACACCTGCAACAGTTTCAACACCACCAAGTTCTGTGTACCAGAACATTGGATAAATCATGTGGTGTAAACCAACAGCTCCACATAGACGCATTAAGAATCCATAGAAGAATGTTCCAACTGGACCTGCTTGTGCGATGAATACACCTGTAGATACTAATAACTGTTGGAATGGTGGCCATATCAAGAAGAACACTGCACCAACGAAAATACTTGCGAATGAAGTAACGATTGGCACAAAGCGTGATCCACCGAAGAATCCTAGTACCTGTGGTAATTCAATGTTCTGATATTTGTTGTGTAATGTAACAGCAACTAAACCAACAACGATTGCACCAACAACACCAGTATCAATTGCTGCACCTTCTGGTGAGAAAATACCTAACAACGCCTTGATTGTAGCGTTCATTACTAAGAAACCAACAACACCAGCTAAGGCAGCAGTTCCCTTGTCACGCTTTGCAAGGCCAATACATAGACCAACGCATAATAACATTGCTAGATTTGCGAAAACAACTGTTCCCGCAGCACTCATAATTGTGAAGACACCCGTATACTGGATTATTTAATACAGGATAAAGTCGCCACTGTTGTAGGGTTGGATAAAGCACCACCGATACCTAACAATAGACCAGCAGCTGGCAAAATTGCGATAGGTAGCATAAATGCTTTACCAATCTTTTGAAGCATCTTAAACATAAATATCCTCCTTATATTCCACATGTGTAATACCCCTTACTACACATGTACGAACCATTATTTGCGATACATCACAATATTTTGTAAGTGTATCGTTAGATAGCATCTTTCTCCTTCTCCGATATTGATGCCATATGTATTTTCAATGTGATCTCCTATCATGCATGCAATCTGGTATGACTTGCGATATTTATCATGAACAAGATCACCAATCAGGTTGTTAATCTCTACTCCATCTAATGAGCGTTTGATAGCAAACTTCAAGTGTGTTACCAAACGTTGCTTCGCAACTTCGTAATCATTGAGATTGATTTGCATTTCTCTTTCGATGATTGCGAGTGTCTCTGTTAATATCTGTGCAATCATCGTAGAAAGACTGGCACTTTCACCCTGTAAGGCAGCGTGAATATGCATGCATATAAATCCAATCTCGCTGTTATCCAAGTTAATATTTAAGCGCTCGTTAATCTTTGCTAGCACTTCCTTTGCGAATTGAAATTCCTTTGGATATAAAAACTGAATTTCATCCGTAGAATACATTTTTAACAGTAATCTTTTCACGGTAACGCTTATACTAAATTGAATACGTATCGAGTAATGCCAGGTGGATACGCTTATCGTATGCACCAGTCTATTTTGTCATCTCACTGATGACTTCTTCTGTAACTTCTACTACTTCATCATCTGCGCCATTTACTCAACTCTTCATAGCGTCTACGCATCTTTTAGATCGACGAGTTCATATCGTTTTGAATTTGTTCTGTAGGAACAATATCGTTCTCTTTCTTTTGAAAACCGATACCCTTTCCAAAGACAATATATTCTCTAGAATCTTCATCACTATGACATACGACTACGTTATGATTTAGTATTTTTGCAATATTATATGTTTTCACAATATGCTATCTCATCCTTTACTTTTAGGTTACATGCTTGTTTGATGCGTACATCCTTATGATTTGTCACAATCACAAGAACATCTGTTTGATAGCCTGCTTGTTTAAGCATGGCTAAATCACAGTTTACAAGTAAGTCTCCAGCCTTTACGCTGTCTCCTTCATGTACGCTAGTTTGAAAGCCTGTCCCTTTTAACTGTACAGTATCGATACCAATATGCAAAATATATTCAATATTGTTTTTGTCTGTAATACCAATCGCATGTTTTGTTGGAAATACCATTGTAACTTTACCATCAACTGGTGAATGGATATCTCCATTTGTTGGAACAACTGCAAATCCCTTCCCCATTAATTCTTTAGAGAATACCTCATCCTTTACTTCATGTAAGGATTTAAACTCACCATCACATGGTGAATAGATAGTTGATTTTTTATGAAATAAGAACATAGAATCCTCCCACGAAAAAAGCCCATCAGAAAAATATAATTTTCCAATGAGCTAATGCCTGCTTTCCAGTAACACGCTTTTGTTATCTTTATCATAGCAAAGCAAAATGACTTGTCAATCACCTATATAAATAAAAAAATCGGTGGGCACCGATTTTCTTATATTTAGTTCTTTTCTGTAATTGCTGAAACTGGGCAAACTGGAATGCATGAGAAGCATGAGATACATACATCTTCATCGCATCCGGACTTTCCATTTTCGTCTAAAGCGAGTGCTGCAACTGGGCATACTGCTACGCAAGCACCACAACCGATACAAGTATCTTTATCAACTGTAACTGGCATTATTCGAGTCCTCCTTTATGAACTACATAAAGTATAGCACCCGACTATTTTGTTAGTAAATGCTAACCTTTCGGACGAATTTGAATCCGTTCAATGCAGTTTGCTCGATTTGTTTTGTCATCGATATCGATGAGGACACCAGAGATAACTGCTGGACCTTGTGCAGGTGTATAACGTGTGGATTCATTATAGATACTTCTAGCAATAACTTCCTCAGTGTCTCTTCCTAATATCGACGCATATACCCCACACATTCCAGCATCTGTGATATATGCACAACCGTTGATAATTTGTTCATCCGCAGTTTGTACATGCGTATGTGTACCAATAACCGCAGTTACTCTTGGTGAAAAATAATTTGCGAATGTCATCTTTTCTGCAGTAGCTTCTGCGTGTAAATCCACAAAGATAATATCTGCGTCAATCTCTTTTAAGAGTTTTTCCATCGTGATGACAGGGTCTTCACGACATACATCCATGAATACTTTTCCTACTGAGATTGACAACCGCAATACGCTTTCCACTCACTTCTTTGATCACATAACTTTTTCCAATATGGAATGGTTCCATATTGGCAGGACGTACAATACTGTTCATAGATGGAAAGTGATTTAGGATTTCAGTTTTGGAGAATGCATGGTTAGCAAGTGTAATCACATCTATACCAGATAAGAGTAATTGATTATAGATTTTGAATGTAATCCCTTTGCCATGTGCAGAATTCTCTGCATTTACAATGACAAAATCTGGTTGATATTGTTCCTTTAATGTGCCTAGTTGTGCTAGAACTGCATCTCGTCCGCTCTTTGCGACGATATCTCCTAAAAACAGTACTCTCATAACATGTTTCCCCTATCTTTTTCAAAAAAAGAACCGTGAACCGGTTCTTATTTCGCTAATTCTTGTGCACGTACTTCACGGATCAATGTTACCTTGATCTGTCCTGGGTAAGTCATCTCATTTTCAATTCGTTCACGAATATCATGAGCTACCTTCACCATACGTACATCATCAATCTTCTCAGGCTGTACCATAACACGTAGTTCACGTCCAGCTTGGATTGCGAATGCTTTTTCAACTCCTTCAAAGTCTAACGCAATCTTTTCAAGATTTTCTAGACGTTGAATGTAGCCTTCCATAGATTCATAACGAGCACCAGGTCTAGCAGCACTGATGGTATCGGCTGCAGCGACTAATACAGAAATAATATCTGTTGGAGCTGTATCGCCATGGTGAGCTTCAATTGAGTTAATAACGATTGGATTTTCACCATACTTCTTAGCTACCTTGGAACCTAACTCAACGTGTGTTCCTTCAGTTTCGAAGTCTAATGCTTTACCAATATCGTGTAATAAACCTGCACGTTTCGCAAGTGCTTGGTTTAGTCCTAATTCAGCAGCCATCATACCAGCGAAGTGTGCAACTTCTACAGAGTGTGATAAACCGTTTTGGCCATAGCTGTAACGGAATCTCATACGTCCTACAAGCTTTGATGAGTTCACGATTCATCTTACCAATACCAAGTTTGAATACTGTCTTATTACCAATCTTGAAGATTGTCTCTTCAAGTTCATCTGTAACTTTCTGTACAACTTCCTCAATACGTCCTGGTTGAATACGTCCATCCTTCATTAGAATTTCTAATGATTGACGTGCAATTTCACGACGAATTGGGTTAAAGCAAGAAACAGTAATAATATCTGGTGTGTCATCAATAATTAAATCAACACCTGTAGCCTGTTCGATTGCTTTTGATATTTCTTCCTCACGACCGATGATACGTCCCTTCATCTCTTCACTTGAAGTCGTCACTGTACTAACGGTACGTTCGATTGTTTCCTCTTGCTGAGTAGCGATGAATCGCTAAAGAAATAATATTACGTGCAACAGAAGAGGCTTCTGCTTCTGCTTCCTCTTGCTTATCACGTAAGTAAGTAGCGATTTCAGCTTCTGTCTTCTTTTCGACAGCTTCCATCAACTCTACCTTTGCGTCAGCCTGTGTCATATTGGCCACACGCTCTAGTTCAACTAATTGCTCGATCAATCTTAGCCTGCAAGTCTTCTTCCATTTTAGTGATCTCTGCAAGTTTCCCAGTAATCTGCTGATCTTTTTCGTCAATTTTCTTTTCTTTTCGGGCAAGATTCTCCTCACGGAAATTCAAACTATCCTGCTGGCGCATGAGTTTATTTTCAACTTGTAATAACTTGTTTTGTTGATTCTTAATCTCTTTTTCTGCCTGTAGTTTTTAATTCGTAAGTTTGCTGTTTCGCGTCTAAAGTAGCTTGGCGCGTAATTGTTTCTGCTTTTGAATTTGCTTCTTCAAGAATATCTTGCGATTTTGTAATCGCACGATCAAGACCGTGTTTGCCAGCAACCTTCATAATACCGATGCCGACAAAGATACCTAGAATAAGAGCTAAAATGGCAGGAATTACAGGGTCATGAATGATATACCCCATTTTTAATCCTCCATTATTCTTAGAGATTTCTCTCTTTAGTATTATACGGTTTTTCACATTTTCACAATAGACACACAAAACAATGAAAGCGTTTTTACTCTCGATTCAATCATATAGCGATGTAATCCCGTTGCATTTAACAAGTAGATATCGTCAAAAACTTCCTGAATAAACTTTCGATCATGGGATACAGCGATGATTGCCCCACCAAAGTTCTTTAGCTCTTCTCTTACAACTGGAGCAGATAATGGTGAAAAGTTGCGGGTAGGTTCATCCAACAATAAGACATTCGCTCCCTCTAGATGCATCTTTAACATGAATACCTTTGGCACGTTGACCCACCTGATAGTTCTCGTAAATGAATGTTCCATCTCATCAGAGGTAAACTTCATTGAACCTAAATACTGACGTATCCGTGTGATATCTTCTTTATTCCCCTACAGTAATGTAAGAAATCGATTGGTGATTCATACGCATCTAGGATTTCGTCATAATTTTGTGGCATATAGCCAATTTGAATATCTTCTCTTTCAGACAAATATTCATGAATCTTATGTAATAATGTTGTTTTCCCACAACCATTACTACCAATGATACATATCTTTTGATTACCAAATACTTGTAATGCAATATCACTTGCTAGTATTTTCGATTCATCTTTTGTCATCAGCTTATCTAAGTGATAATCGAGAATCTGTTTGTCACTCGCAAATGGTTCAACATCAAAGTGAAAGAATATCGCATCCTCACGAAGTGGAATCTCCGTCATATTCTCACGTTCTCTTTCAAAACGCTTTCCCATCGCTTTGACACTTCTCATCTTTTTCTTGAGATTGGCGGCAGTCTGTGGAGCTTGGCGCGATACAACACGCAGCTCATGTTGGACGCGTTCATAAACCTGTTGGTATTTTTCCATGCGTAACTTGTCTTGACGACGCTCGCTTTGTGCATCCATCATCTGTTTATCAAATTGTTTATCACGTAACTCTTTATATTCATCATAGCCAATATTCATAATCGTATGACGTGCTTCTGTCTTACGTTTGACGAGTTCTAAATGAACAATACAATTTGCAGTATTAGCCAGTAATGTTTCATCATGTGAGATATAGATGATTGGAATCTTAGACTTTTTGATAAACTTCTCTAACCATGCAAGCGTACTGATATCTAAGTCATTGGATGGCTCATCTAACAGCAAAATACTAGGCTGTTCTAGAAGGATTGCTGCAAGTTGATACTTAATCTTTTCTCCACCAGAAAGTGTAGACATCGTCTGTGTTTGATAATACATCTCCACATCCATTCCTAACGATTGTGCAATGTCATGTAGCTGTGATGGTGTTGCTAGTGAAAATGCTTCACTTTCGCAGAAGTATTCATACACAGTTTTCTCTGCATGCATTCTGATCAAGTTCTTGGAGCTAGTACCCTATTCTTTCGTTCTTCGAACGTATCTCTCCTTGCACTTCACAATAACTTTCTACAAGTTGTGGATCTACGATACATTTGAGTAATGTTGATTTTCCATTTCCTTCTTCGCCAATGATGGCAATTTTATCAGTTGGTTTAACTGTAAGTGTAAAGATTATCAACTAATCTTACGTAAATCATATCGATGGCATATTGTTAAATTATGAATTTCTATCATTCGATGACCTCCTACAAAAAATCTGCTCTTTTCATGCGAAAAAAGCAGATAAAAATTCTCTGTATAGAGGTTTTAATCCGTTTCTACGCATGAAAAGATGTTTATTAAATGTTCTCTTTTCATATGCTTAAAATCGGATTAAAGGCTCATGTTCTTCTCAATCACCACACATCATACGATGTGACCTTTCTAGTAAAGTTATATCACATAACTTTCAAAAATCTTAAACTTTATAAGAATCAATAAACCAAAAAATACCCCCAGAAGATATCCAACAATTACATCACGTGGATAATGCACTCCCCCTACAACACGGATGTATCCTTCTAGTACAGCTAGCACTAGTAGTATGCATGCAAGGATTGGAGAAACCGTGAAGCACATCATTGCAATAATTGCGGCTGAAAATACATGTCGACTAGGCATTGCATTATGTTGTGTTTCTTTCTCTAGGATTTGATCAATGGATATTCCTCGTATGGACGAGGATGTGCTAGAACTTTCCGTAACAATGTGATTGCGACAATTGAAAGTAGCGGAATCAAAATTGTCGGTAATAACTTCTCACTTTTGTTTTACAAATAGATATAACAACAGTAATGGATATACAACGTAATATGTATTTGTCACAATTTTATTACACAGACGTAATTGATTTCGCTTTGTGTCTGTTTGATAGTTTTTTGTAAGTTCTTCATAGAACTTTAGGTAATTTGTTTTCATACAGTAACATCATACAACAAATTACGATTCTTTTCTGTATCGTACTATTGCAATAGAAAAGACCTTCACACTTTATGTAAAGGTCTAAAGATTATTCTTCTGTTGTTTCTGTGGAATCAGCTTCTGTTGTAGGGAATAACTTCGCTTTTACAAGTTCTGTAATTTCTGCATCAAATTCTGGGTGATTCTTCATATACTCACGTACAGAGTTAAAGCCCTGTCCAAGTTTTTCTCCCTTGTAAGAGAACCAAGCACCCGCTTTTTCGATAATATCGTTTTCTACTGCTAAACTGATAACTTCATCGATATGAGAGATACCTTGTCCAAAGATCATATTGACAACTGCCACCTTAAATGGAGGAGCTACCTTATTCTTAACAACCTTTTACCTTTGTAGCAGAACCGATTACTTCACTACCTTCCTTGAGTGCTTCGCCCTTACGTACATCTAAACGTACGGATGAGTAGAACTTAAGTGCACGACCACCTGGTGTTGTTTCTGGGTTACCAAACATGATACCAACCTTTTCACGTAACTGGTTGATAAAGATTGCGGTTGTATTGGAACGGTTCATAACACCTGCTAACTTACGCATTGCCTTAGACATCAAACGTGCCTGTAGACCTACAGATGCATCTCCCATTTCACCATCTAATTCAGCCTGTGGAACAAGTGCAGCTACAGAGTCAATAACAACTAAGTCAATCGCACCAGACTTAATCAATACTTCTGTAATTTCTAATGCCTGCTCTCCAGAGTCAGGTTGAGACAAGATAAGTTCATCAATATCTACACCTAGCTTTTTTGCATAAAGTGGATCGATTGCGTTTTCTGCATCGATAAATGCGCATCTACCACCTTGTTTTTGACATTCTGCGATTGCATGTAATGCAAGTGTTGTCTTACCAGAAGATTCTGGTCCATAAATTTCAATGATTCTTCCCTTTGGATAACCACCGATACCTAATGCACTATCTAATGCTAAAGAACCGGATGGGATTGCGTCTACTGATACATCCGCACGGTCTCCAAGGCGCATAATACTGCCTTTTCCGTATTCCTTTTCAATTGCCTTTAGTGCATCCGCAAGTAGTTGATCTCGCTTATCTGCGGTAACTGTCTTTTCTTTTTTCTCTGCCGCCATAATAACTCCTCCTGATTATATGTATGTTTGTTTTAAAATAATTCCACGATTATTTTGATTCTAAAATATCATCTTTCATCTGCATGAAGTACTGTACACCAGAAATGAAAACTTACTAGTGCAGAGAACCATAACATGATCATACTCACTGGTAATCCTAATAGTTCAAATGGAAGATTGTTTAATAGAATTAACGCAACGGTAACCATCTGTAACACTGTCTTTAGTTTACCCATCATACCAGCCGCAACTACCTTGCCATTTGCACTCGCCATCATACGACAACCATCTACGACCGTATCTCGTGCAATCATAATAATGACTGGGATAACTGGGATAATACCTCTAGAGATAAACAATAGGAACATCGTTGTTGTTAATAGCTTATCTGCGATAGGATCAGCAAACTTACCAAATGTAGTAATCATATTTCTACTACGGGCAATATGGCCATCAATCGCATCTGTGATGGCTGCTAAGATATAGATTAATAAAGCAGTAATATCAATCACAGAGATTGATACATGTTGTACATAGAAACTTGTCGGTGTAATTCCAAAAGCACTATATGGAAATAAATAAATCAGAATAATGACTGGAATCAGTACAATTCTGAATAATGTCAATCGATTTGGAAGATTCATGATTTTCCCTCTCTTTACCGTTCTTTAGTATACCATATTCTATCATTTGTTTATATCTGTATGAACGTAAGAAAAAAGGAGGAAATTCATCCTCCATAAATGCGTACAATTGTAAGCCATGTTCTGTCCTGTTTCCAGGGGCAGCCATTTATCTGTGCTTTCGCACCTGCATCACGCTTCAGTTCGCCTTCTGCAGTTCCTCTACCAAATTTGAGTTTCTCGCTTGCGGGGTTTATCTCGTTCCACCCGATAGGTTTCCCTATCGGCTACGTCACTGTGACACCTTAAGGGCTTAAACCATGACCGAAGTTTTAGGTTCTCGCTCCGCCGTTATCTTTCGATACCCGGTCTTATTGATTGGGCCGGCACAAACACTACCATCATCGCAGATGGTGCGAGCATGGACTTTCCTCTAACACCATAGGTGCCAGCGACTGCCTCATGTACGTATATCATTTTCTTATTCGTTATTGTTTGAGAATACTTGTCTTTCAAGACGACTCAGACGTTTCAGAATATCAACATTAGAAGCACCTTGTGAGATTGGATCTAAGTCTTCCTGTGCCTTAATCTTACCTTCCACTTCGATAAGCTTTGCACGGAGTGAAGCATTTGTACGTTCCAACTCTTCAGCCTTCTTTGTTAAATCTGCAATCATATTTTCATATGTCTGATAGTCTTGAATAATTTCATCTAAAAGATGATCAACTTGATCAGATTATATCCCTAAAATCAATATCAAGTTCTTTATCAACAATTTTCTGTGGATCTAGATTTAATTTACCAGCCATAACTATCCTCCTATGAATGCTTATTTATTATCTCATTTCACTATCCTAAAAGCAATAAAACTTCCTTATTTATGTGAACATCTGTATAATATAAATGGGAATTTTTGTATGGTCAATTATCCAAACGGAAAGAAAAAAGCATATACATCGAAACCTACTTCTGCTGGCGGCAGAGGTATGGCACTTGAAAAAGATATTAACGTAACAAATATGTTTTATCTAAGTATTGATAAAGCGGTCATTCATAAGAAACCAACACCGTTACGATTGTAAAAGTCGATTATCCAGCACGTAGTGCTGCCAAAGATAACGGAAGCTTATTTTAAACTTCCTTCCACGACCGACTACAATGGTATCTATCGTGGAAAATACATCGATTTTGAGGCAAAGGAATGCTGCTTCTCGTACCTCTTTTCCTCTCAAATCACTACATACTCACCAAGTTCAACATTTACAAAATGTAATCAATCATGGTGCGATCGCCTTTTTGATTGTAAAATGGACATTGTTCGATGAAACCTATTATATAAAAGCTGAGGATATGATTCGCTTTGTTAAAGACAGTGAGAGACATTCCATTCCCTATCAATGGTTTCAAAACAATGGGTATGTAATTCCCAATACATATGTAACCCCGATTGATTATTTAAAGATTATCGATCAGTTATACTTCAACTCAGGAGGAAACAATGACAAATAAACAAAAGAAAAAACCTAGCGTAAAGCGTAAGATACATGGTTTTAGAATCCTAACATTATTTATGGCAATTATCGTTGGCTTTGAATTTGTTGGAGCTGCTGTTGGCGCTATCGCAATTAGCACACTCTTAAAAGGAACACCAGAATTCAAACTGGATGACTTTACAAACTTCCAATCCACGATAGTCCTAGACGCAAATGGCAATAAGCTAGCTGACGTTGGTCAAACACTACGTGAAAACGTTGTTTATAATCAAATTCCAGAGTCTATGATTGACGCATTCTTAGCAGTCGAAGACTCACGCTTCTTTAGCCATAACGGATTTGACATCCCACGTTTTACAAAGTCAATTATTGAAACTGTACTTCATGGTTCTATGCAAGGTGGTTCTACATTTACGATGCAGCTGGTTAAGTTAACCTACTTTGTAGATGATCAAGCAGGAACTTCCAAGACCAAGAACATCCAATATAAGGTACAGCAGATTGCTTTAGCAATGGAACTTGAAAAGAATTCCTCCAAAGAAGAAATCTTTACAATGTATCTAAATAAGATGAACTTCGGTGGTGTAGGTAATATCCGTGGTGTACAAAAGGCATCCTTACAGTATTATGGTAAGAATGTTTGGGAATTAAACCTTGCAGAAAGCGCAATGCTTGCAGGTGTCATTAACTCACCATATACATTTGACCCACATAATTACCTTGATAAAGCGACAAAACGTCGTAATACAGTATTAGACTTAATGGTTTACCATGGCTACATTACCCAAGAGGAATGTGACCTTTGCCAAGTCTATTAAAGTTGAAGACTTACTCATTGACTCAAAATCAACACTCAATTCAAACTATACATATCAGGCATATATTGATGCAGCTCTCAAAGAGGCTCGTGAAGTAACTGGACTTGATCCAATGAACGTTTCAATGGAAATCCACACAAACATGAACCCTACTGTGCAAGCACAGCTTGAAAGTATTCAGGCTGGTACAGCTGGTATTGATTTCCCTGATGACTTATATGAATTAGGTTCTATCGTTATCAACAACCAGACAGGTGAAATCGTTGGTATCATGGGTGGTAGAAACTGGGCTAGTGGTGGATCGATGTTATTGGATCACGCTACAGAACAGTTCAATCAGCCAGGTTCAGCAATTAAGCCAGTTCTTGACTACGCATTAGCGTTTGAAGATTTAGGTTGGGCAACTTCTCATACCGTTGTCGATAAGCCTGTTACGTATGGTAACTGGACATTCAATAACTTCGACAATACAAAATGGGGTGTTGTTGATTTATCTAAGGCTGTTGGTCTCTCTCTAAATTCTGTCGCAATCAACGCATTACAAGCTGTCATTGATAAATCAGGCGTACAGCGTGTTACAAACTACTTAACCTCTTTAGGATTTAGCCAGTTTAAACCAGAGCTATTTGATATTAGTTTCGCGATTGGTGGTGGTAATATGCGTGTATCTGCCAAGGAATTAGCAGCTGCTACAGGTGTACTTATTAATGGTGGTAACTATATCAAACCTCATACAATCAACACAATCTTCTACCGTAACGGTCAGAAAGATCCATATGTCGCTCCTACAACCGGAACATCTGTTCTATCCCCTCAAGCTGCTTACCTCGCCTCTTACTTGATGCGTAATGCAGTTGACCAAGACTGGGGTAACTACATGTACGCAATTCGTAAGGGTTATCCAGTATATGGTAAGACAGGTACATCTGACTGGGGTGATGCTGGTCTTGAGTATGGCATTCCAGTTGGGGCCGCTAAGGATGAATGGATGGTTGGTCAAACAACACAGTTTACAATTGCTGTATGGTCTGGTTATGAAAAGGCCATTGCTGGTGCAGATACGTACTTCTCAAGATGGAAGTTAAATATGAATATCCCTGGTGCTATTATCAGTACTGTTCTAGATACATTAGAAGGTATCTATGGTACTCCTGGTGAACTTGCAATGCCTGAAGGTATTAGTAAGATCACCCATATCAAAGGTCTATACCCATATGTCGCACCAGATGATACAATTCCATCTGATTATGTTTCTACAGGTCTTGTAAAGACTGAGTTCTCTAAACTTGGTACATATACAAACCTCATTACAACTCCACAGAATCTATCATCCTTTACAGCTTCTTATAATGATAGTAACGATACTGTAAACTTCGAATGGACACCATATCCTGACGCAGCAAAACTGGTTGAAGAAAGCCATGATGATAAGACCTTCGATATTTCTTGGATCACTGGTCCAATTACATATAAGGCTCGTGTCGTTCAAAATAGTGCTGTTGTCGCAACGATTAACTACACAGGTGATAAACTATCGAAGGTAATCGATGGTCTTCAACCTGATACGGATACACAAGTATGTGGTTACTATGGATACGAAAAGACAGATACAGTCGCTTCAAATGAAGTCTGCGTAAGCTTCCGCACACCAGTTGCGAAAGTCACTGTCCCAAGTTACAGTGACCCTCGTCAATACGTTGAATGGGGTAACGCAAACAACATCACAATTAACCGTGCTGTTGGAGATACCATCGCATCCATGAGTGGTAGAGTACAGGATGTACGTGATAGTAATGGTAACAGCCTCATCGGTAAACAAATCAGAAAAGGTTCTACTGTTACAGTCTACATTTACTTCTAAAAAGTCTTCTTCGGAAGACTTTTTCTATGCATTTTATTTGCAAAAATAGATATTGTGCCCTATAATCTTTCAAAGATAAGGAAGTTGTAACAATACATTTCATTTATCCAAAGAGAAAGAAAAGGAGGTTTTTCATATTGAGCTATAGAATTGAATACACAGCCAATAGTAACGGTAGTACAGTCATTGAATATGCAGATGCCAGCAGACAAGCTGAACTAGTCCGTGAAGCTGAATCCGGTACAATCAATATTATTAACGAGTACCGCTATGAATCTTATGCAGAAGTTTCTGCATAATTAACCCAAACAAATACTCTAAAGAAGAGAAAATATAAAAAGACGATTCTTCATGTGAAGAATCGTTTTCATTTTATCCAAGTGCTACATCTAAAATCATCATTGTCACAAAGCCTAATGAGAATAAGACAGTTCCAATGTTTGTATGTTTTCCTTCTGACATCTCAGGAATCAGCTCTTCTACAACTACATACATCATCGCACCTGCCGCAAAACTCAAGAAGTACGGTAGTAATGGTACGACCTGTGTCGCAAATAAAGATGGTGATAATAGAACCAATTGGTTCTACCAAACCTGATAAGACACCATACACAAAGGTCTTCCACTTTGGCATTCCCTCTGCTCTCAGTGGCATTGATACAATCGCACCTTCAGGGAAGTTTTGAATCGCAATACCAAGTGCTAAGGCAAGTGCACCAAAGTATGTAATCGAACTATTTCCATTTAACCAACCTGCATAGACAACACCAACAGCCATTCCTTCTGGAATATTATGTAGTGTGACCGCAAGAATTAACTTCATCGAACGTGATAAACGATTCTCTTTTAGGACCTTCTTCTGTATTATCCAAATGCATATGTGGTGTTACTTCATCTAAGAATAACAAGAAATCCTACACCCACCAAAAAGCCGATTGCTGCAGGAATAAAGGATAACTTTCCAAGTGAAGATAGATTGTTCTAAAGCAGGAACTAATAAACTCCAAAAAGATGCAGCTACCATGACACCTGCCGCAAATCCAGTTAATCCCCTTCTGCAGTTTCTCACTCATTTTATCTTTTAAGACAAATACCATTGCGGCACCTAAAGATGTGCCGATAAATGGTATTAATATACCGATTGTTGTGCTCAATAACATATAATCCTCTTTCCCTCAAATTACATGAGATTATAACATCAATCAATATTCCTCGTTATTCATTTGCCCAGTTGTTCAATTGATTGTTTCTAGATATGTATGCCCACGATAGATAAACTTACGACAATTTTCATCGATATCCTTCTAATAAGATGAGTAGGTAAATTCTGTAGATGATAATCCTGTCTTTTCTAAACAACGGACATAGATTCCTTCATAGTCTAAACCATAGGGAAAGATCATTCCATACTTCATGAAGAAGTTGATCAACCTCTTCTTCCTCTAACTCATTTGATAATAGGATTGTTTTTCAATCTCTGGATGCCTTCTTGTTGGATATCGTAATCACATTCAAACAACTTCTCAATTTCTTCAACTGTCGGAAGATAATAATCAAAGCGTTGTTGAGACTTTCGATACTCTTTCAACATGGAGGAGTTTAAAAGTGAGCGCCAATAAACTTGGTTCTCCTTTATTGCAATCTGTACCTCTCCTATCAGGAAGTTGTTGTAAAAGAGCTTGTATATCAACATCTTCCGTAAAAGCACTCTTTTCAAACAGAGTAACTTTGAAACTGCTCAATAGAACACTCATCCCAATAGTGTGTCAACACCTGTTGGCATTGTAATAACCACACTTTCTGTAAACGTTGTTGTTGGAAGAATGAATCATTATGACAACGCAAAAAGATATCTTTTACTTCCTCTACAACAAATAGTTCATCTCCTTCAAATACAATCAAATCATAATCTAATAAGCGTTCTAGACGCAGATTATCTTTTCTTCAATTTCTTCATCTGAAAGTACCTGCATGAATACTCGATACGTTTCGATCATCTAGTATCGAAAGTCGATTTTTCGATATGGTGATTTCGATAGAATCATCTCTACCATTTTTTCATACAACTCTTCAATTGCGATTTCTTTCGCAGCTTGAATTCCTAAATCTCTAGCATAAAAATATAATGATTGTTTGTCATACTGACGTAATACATCTTTTAGTTTCATATGTTCTCCCATTGTACATAAAAAGGATACCTCATCGGTATCCTTGATGTAAATGTGATTATTTAGCGTTATCTGCTGCGCTTTGTCCAGCGATTCTACCGAATACTGTAAAGTCAGCTACTGCGTTACCACCTAAACGGTTAGCGCCGTGAACACCACCAGTAACTTCACCAGCAGCGAATAATCCAGAGATAGCTTCTCCCTTTTCATTTAATACTTCTGCCTTAGGATTGATTACGATACCACCCATTGTATGGTGAACAGCCGGTGTAATCTTAATTGCATAGTAAGGAGCTGTCAGTCAATGGATTTGCAAAGCTTGTACGATTGAAATTCTGCATCACTCTTCGCTTCTACTGCTTGGTTCCAAGTATTCATTGTGCTTACGAATGTAGCTTCATCAACACCCATAGCCTTTGCGAGTTCTTCATATGTAGCACCTGTTACTGTATAACCAGACTTGATATAACCTGCGATAACAGCTGACTTATCAACCATTGACTGGTCAACAACTAACCAAGCACTCTTTTCTGGTTGAGCGATGATTGCGGCAGATACCTTATCACGTGTAGAAACTTCATCATAGAATCTCTTACCTTCAGCGTTAACTAAGATAGCACCATCTCCACGAAGACCTTCTGTGATTAAGTGTGCATTGCCATCTTCTTCAATATGTACTGTTGGGTGAATCTGAATCTGATCCATATCCACTGTAGCAGCGCTACTGCTGTAGCCATATCAATACCTTGACCCTGTGCACCTTCTGCATTTGTTGTCGCAAAGCCCTTTAATTCTGGCTTGTACTTTTCAACCATTTCAGCGTTAGCACCGAATCCACCAGTTGCGATAATAACTGACTTCGCATTGATTGTGACCTTATGACCATCCTTGCCTGTACCCTTGATACCAACTGCCTTACCATCCTTCATGATGATTTCGTTCGCTGTTGTATCAAATAAGAACTGAACGTTACGATCCTGTAAGTTCTTTTCTAAAATAGGAACGATATAAGCACCAACAGCAGTTACCTTGCCATCAGCGTTTACTGGACGGTGAATTCTCTTAACAGAAGCACCACCAAATGCACCAACGTTCTTTACTTCAGCACCGATAGATGCTAACCACTCAATAGCGTCTGCAGAATTTTCCGCAAGGGCCTTTACGAGTTCTGGGTTGTTCTTACCCTTACCACCGATCATTGTATCTAATTCCATTAATTCAACAGAATCGAAATATCCCTGTGGGTTTGCTTGGTATGCATCCCATTGTGACTTAACTGTAGCTGCTAAAGCTGTAATTGTTGCGTTATCTGCGAACTTTTCTGCTGCAGTCGCTAATGTCTTTTCAACACCTGCAGCTTCTTTAAATTCATTCTTATCTTGGTATGGTGTCTTTGCCGCATTCATACCACCAGTTGAGCGTACAGAGTTACCACCAGCGATTGGTTGGCTTTCTACAACGATAACTTTCTTACCTGCATCTGTTGCAGTAATAGCAGCTGTCATACCAGCTCCACCTGCACCAACAACGACTACATCTACTGTTTCTTCAATATCCTTTGCCTTTGTTGTGCTTGTATTCTTAGCTTACTAAAGTCTGATGGTTCTAGTCCTGCTTGTTTCAAAGCTGCTGTAGCTGCTTCGATGATAGCCTTGGATGTCTGTGTAGCACCTGATACACCATCAACATCTAATGAGTTAGCTGCGACGATTGCACCTGGCATTGTTTCTGCTGCCTTTGAACCAATACCATTTGTTTCATGAGACGCATCAACTTCTACCTTAGTGATTGTCTTGTCTTTGATTGTTAAAGTAACTTTAACTGGGTTTTCCTTGTCATGACCAAATGCTTCACCAGTATATGTCTTACCTGTTGAGCATCCTACAAGTGACAAAGCCATTGTTGCACTAGCTAATAATGCTGTTAACTTTTTCATTTTCCCTCCCTGTTATGAGTAATCCCTCATAAGCCATACTATCGTAACATCTACTAGATATCATGATGACAACCATATACTATACTCTTCACATTATAATTATCAACCCAAAGTTTTATCGCTAAAAAATGATAGGTTTCCCTATCATTGAAAATATGTATTATGCAATTTTTTCAATTACAGAACGATCTTTACCCCAGAAGAATAATGTGACTGTTCCAGGCCCTGTATGTGCACCAATAACCGGTCCAATATTGAAGATAGTAATCTTCCCTTTTGTATTTGGAAACTTTCTTCGACTAACTCTTTTACTGCATTCGCATCCTCTAAACAATTACTGTGAGAGATAAAGACTTTCCAATGATAATCATGACCGTTCTCGGCGTATTCTTCCATCTTTTCTACGATGGCACGAATGACTTTTTCGCTTACCATGAACTTTCTGGCGTACAACAAGTTTCCCTTCTGAATCCACCTGCATTAAAGGACAAATTCGCAACATATTACCAATGGTTCCTGCAGTCTTTGAGATTCTTCCACCACGGATAAAGAAAGTTAAATCACCTGAGAAAAACCATGCATGACATTCTAACTTATGTGCTTCAATCCACTCATGAAGTGTATCAATATCCATGCCAGATTCCTGAAGTTCCCTAGCCTTTTCTACAAGTAATCCAAAACCTGAAGAAGCGTTCTTAGAATCCACAACATAGATTTTACGTTCTGGATATTTTTCACGCATTGCTTCTGCCGCAATGCGTGCAGAGTTATAGGTACCAGAGATTCCAGAAGATAATGTAAAGTGCAATAAATCATTTCCTTCTTTTAAAATACTCTCAAAAAATTCTTCGTAACCAATCTGGTTCATCTGTGAAGTACGTGTCATTGCGCCATCTACCATTGCTTGATAGAAGTCACTAGCAGATACAGATTCAAATAAGTCATCTGTATAGGTTGTATCGGCCAGTTCATATTCAAAACATAAATATGGAATATTTCGTTCTTCAAAATATTTTTTATTTAAATCAGCTGGTGAACAAGCTGATATAACATACGATCTCATTGTTTGTGGTCCTCCATTAATGATATCATTTGATTCTTATTTTGTTTTAGGTGGTGTTAAGTTCTTTTGTTTTTCATGACATCCATTCACGAATGGACAACGGTAACACTCTGGATTACGCGCATGACAGAGATAGCGACCAAAGAATATCATCTGATGATGTGTTTTGATCCAACGATCACGTGGAATCTTACGCATTAGTTTACGCTCAATCTTTTCAACATCATCCTTTTGATAACATAGTCCAAGTCTTCGGGAGATTCGTGCAACGTGTGTATCTACCGCAATACTTGGTATATTAAAACATTCAGCCATAATCACATTGGCACATTTTCTACCGATACCCGGTAATGTCGTTAATTCTTCCATCGTTTGCGGTACTTTTCCATCAAACTGTTCTACAACACCTTTGGCAAATCCTACAATCTGTTTCGCCTTATTACGATATAAACCAAGAGATGCGATATACTTCTCTACATCTTTGGTCGGTGCTTTAGCTAATTCGTATGGAGATGGATACGCTTTAAATAATGCAGGTGTTACACGATTAACGGATACGTCTGTTGTTTGGGCAGAAAGGATTACCGCAACAGATAGTTCATAGGGATTACGATGCGTCAACTCACAATGTGCATTTGGATGTAACTTCTGTAGATACTCCAAAATAAATGGTACAGATAAACGTTCCATTATTTTTTCTCCGTTCCTATGGAATCTGCTGTGATATTCTTCTGTTTCCAATCAGATAAAATCTTTTTCAATATACCCTAAGTTTAGATGTTGGTAAGCACTAGCTTCACGTAATGCCGCAATAATCAAACGTTTGTCCGTCACTTTATTCCAATCACTAATTTTCTGCATTTCATTTTGACTTAACGTTCTGCCAAATTCTGTTTCAAATGTATCGATGAGTGAACGATCTAGAATATTTTCAACTCTAGCGATATCCGTTTCAAATAGTCCTGATAAGTCGAAGACAACAGCTCTTGCGGAAGCTTTTATCTTTAAATACTTTCTTTGCACAAAGTGCAGAAATAACACGGTTTAATTCCTCTTCTTGTATTCCTGTTTTTTCCCGAAGGGCATCCATCGTGATTTCCATATGATTTTGATTCATAAAATCAATGAGTAAAACAACGACAAGCTCTGTACTATCCATACCAAGCAAGCCCATTTGATCAAGTATCCAATCTCGATGATTTACATATTTTTGTTCATACCACTTCATATAGTTTACTCCCTTATAACTGTTTTAATAATTCTTGGAATGCAAGATGCGATGTAATCGTAAACTCTGGTTTGACATCGCTATGATTTTCTTCATTGCTTGGATGATACCAACAGGTATGAATCCCTGCACGTATACCTCCAGCAATATCACTCGTCAAAGAATCACCGATGATAATGACTTCATCAGGATTTTTTGTTGGAATTCTATCAAAGACATAATTGAAGAATTCAATATGCGGTTTTTCATATCCGATTTCATCTGAGATAAAGATACCATCAAAGAACTCTTCAATATGTGCTTTGGCAATCTTCTTACGCTGTAACTCTTTTACACCGTTGGTTACGATGTATTGTTTATATTCAGGGTGTAGTTTCTTTACAGTTTCATATGCCTCTGGCATAAAGACAACTGTATCCAGCAATCCATTTAAGTAAGCTTATTAAACTCTACAACACGAGTCGTTTCCACACCAATTTTAGTAAAGAACTCCACAAAGCGCTCTACGAGTAGTTTTTCTTTTGTAATTTCTCCCTTTTCAAGTTTACACCAATAGACATCATTAATTCCTTCATACATGTGTAGAAGTTCATCTGTAATTTCACCATATCCAAACTTCTTGAATGTATTTTTCAACGAATTTTCTGCGCTTCTATGGAAGTTTAATATTGTACCATCGATATCCCATAAAATTGTTTGAATCATACTGTTAACTTACCACCCTTCGTTTGAAAAGAAGATGTCGCAAAAACATCTTCATATTTGTTACATTGTTTCTTGTGGCTGATCAGCCCATAAAGCTTCTAAGCGATATGTACTTCTAGCATCTTCTGTAAAGATATGTACAACCACTTCATTCATGTCAATGAGTACCCAAGTCGATTCCCTTTCACCTTCACGAAGACGCACATCAAAGCCATTCTTCGTTACTTCTTTTTCAACGAATTCCACAAGAGAATTTGCATGTCTAGGATTCTTTGCAGTACAGATGACATAGTAGTCTGTATATGCATTGACATTGCGGATATCGATTGTCACGATATTCTCTGCCAATTTCTCATCTAATGTATGACGTACTAAATTTAGTAATTCAGACATGTTTTCCCTCCTTTTCGAGTATGTATTTTTTCGCATCCGCAAGGACATATTCAGCCCCTTGTTTGAGATTTCTCTCTGCGATTTTTGTATGCATGGTCACATCATAATGACGACCTGGTTCAATCTTATCTGCGATATATAAGATATGATCATACGCACTTTTGCCATCCCCAAGGGTATGGTGTTCGATTGCTTGTAAGATTTTCTTGTTATAACAGCATAAATTCTGTTTTAACCAAATCACTGCAGTATAGCTATGCCAGATTGCAGGATCTAGTTTTAATATTTCAGGTCTAAAGTGTGATAGAAGTTGATATCCCTCTTCATCACTCATTTTCTTTGTGACATCATGTAATAAACCCATTTGATATGCGATTTGTTTATTCAAATGATGAATTCTTGCAAGTTTCAGTGCAGTATGGCCTACACGAACTGAATGTGCTGCACGATTAGGATTACATTGTGCTTTCGTCACTTCTTCAAAGTAGTAACCATTCTCTAAAAGTATCTTACGTATTCCTTTTGCGCTTAAGTAGAAGTATCCTTTTCGCACTTCAGTTTCTGTTTCTGATTGCAGTGCGATACATGTATCATCTTGTTTGATATCTACGATATGTAGATAGCGATATGGACTACATGCACGCATACATAACTTCTTACGCTTTTCATATGTTAGAATACCATCACCAACTATCGCAAGCGCAACAGGACCACCAGTTTGTTTGTGATAGTCTTTTTAACTGTTTCAGTTCATCATCAGTAATTGGATCAAAGGGTGCTGTATATACGATCATGGTAAAACGATCTTTGGTTCCTTTGCCTTCTTATAGAGAACGATTTGTCTTCCGATAACTTGTACAAGTTCAGACTTTGTATGCATGCTTAAATCAAATGCTAGTTCCTTAAGGTCTGTAGTAACTGTCTTAAGCACTGAGATTTTAATGAGTTCTCTTGTACGTAAACCGTTATTTACAGTTTCAACTAGGTTATCACTTAAGCCATCTTTACCAATCTGGAAGATTGCACGTTCTGTCTGTGCGAGTCCTCTTAGATACGCTCTTTGTTTTGTTGTTAAACTCATAACATTGCCTTTCTGAATGTCACACTGACACTCTTTGGTACATGTACTGTAATTGTACTGACCTCTCCACTTACACATGCCCATCCTAAGCCATCAATCACGATGTCTACCTTTGGCATGTCCTTATGAATTGTATATTTCTTCATTTCTGTTTCAATAGCTGTTGGCACAAATAATGTTCCAACATGTGTATTCCATTTTTCATCTGCGTAGTTGCCATTGGTACGATGAACGTTGAGACGATCACTGAGATACCATACGCAACTTGCATGATTACAACCTGATAAATCTAGACGTGCTAAGCCTCCTACAAAGAAGCTTTGCTCACCACGCAGTTGGAACACCTGTGGTTTTACACTCTTGCTTGGCATGATAGTCTTTAAATCTGCCTCATTAACTTCCATTAACATACTATGATCAATTTCAATACCAGGTGTATCAATGTAAGTATGTCCATCAATTTCTAATTCATTGAATTCTAATGTAGTGCCTGGATATCTAGATGTGGTTAAAACCTGTGTAGACATCAAGTTGTTGATGAGTGTACTCTTACCAGAGTTGGCTTTCCTATCACAACTATTTTTCTGCCATTCGCAAGTTCATCAACACATTCTTTAATTTCTTCAACACCCATCTTTTCTTCTTTGGACGCCAGAATGAGTCGTTCAATGCGAATACCCAAATCTTTGAGTCGTCCAAAGACAAAATGTGCAATTTTCTCTTCTCCACATGATGCAGGTAATAGGTCTCTCTTCGTCGCAACCATCACGATATCTTTATTCGCAAATTTACGGTTAATACCGTTAATAATACCTGCCTCAAAATCATATAAATCAATCACCCATAGAATTAGCGCATCCATCCTTGCAATACGGTTAACAACCGCAACTGGATCAATACCTGTCTTCATGGAGATTGTTAAATCATCATAGTGAATCAAACGAAAACATCTTTGACAATATTCTGCTTCAGCTTTAGGACTATAACCAATCAATTTTGAATCAGTTGTTTGTAATACTGCACCGCATCCTTTACATACTGTCATGATTAGCCTTCCTTCTCATCAAATAGACTTAAACGTTCTACATCTTCATGCACTTCGTTATCTGCGTCTGTTGGTATATCAATAATACGACATTCATCAATACCACGATATAAATCCCAACCATCCTTCAGTACGAGTGGTGATCCAAATCCACTTTCACGTGGTTTGAGTGGAATTTCAGAAGCTCGTAATACTTGTCTTTCAGAATCTTTGAAGACTAACTCTTCTCCTGCACTTACTGCCTTAGCAAGTGTTACGATACTTGGATTTGTCTTTAGACGTTTACAAATTTAAGTTACCCTTCATTGGTCGATTGCCAAAGACAATTTCTTCCGTATGAATACGCTTCATCTGTCCAACATTTGTCATAAAGAGAACTGCTGGATCTTCTGCATTCATGACACAACCCCAAGCAAGCTCATCACCTTTACCAAGGTTCATTGCCTTAACACCCTTGGACTTAACACCTGTGGCTGGAATATCTTCGACCGCAAAGCGATAAGAATAACCATCTCTACTTACCATCAAAATCTGTTGGTTACTGTATGCAATAAAGGCATTGATCATTTCTGCACCCTTACCAAGGTTCATCGCTGTCATGACTTTATTGTTACGCTCTACTTGCCAGTTAGTTTACTGGAGTCTTCTTGATTTGTCCAGCAGAACTTACTGTCACAATCCATGCATACGTATCGAAACTCTTGATAAGAATCGCATTCTTAATCTTATCTTCACCATCGATACGTACAACTTTATTTAGATGCATACCAACATCTTTCCATTTGCCTTCTTCAATTTGCCAAACTGGAATAGATGCGTAATTACCTTTGGATGTAAATAGTAATAGTGTATCGAGTGTATCACACTCTGTTGTACCAATCAGTACGTCTCCATCTTTGATGGCTGTTTCTTGGTCACCGACTGCGTTATAGCTACGCATAGATACACGCTTGAGATAACCATCACGACTGACAGTTACTACAACACGCTCATTCGCAATCATCGCCGTCTTATCATAGTTGATTTCTTCAACTTCAGCTTCAATACGTGTACGACGTTCTTGACCATACTCTTTCTTCACATTTCGTAATTCCTTGATAATTACGGAATGCAATACATTTTCATTTTCAATGATTGCCTTTTGTCTCTTCAATCTGATTGACAAGTTCCGCAAACTCTTCACGTAATGTAATGATATCCGTATTGGATAAACGATATAGACGTAAGGAAACGATAGCTTCAGACTGTGGTTCATCAAAGCCAAATTCATTCATCAAGTTACGTTTCGCATCACCCTTATCTTGGGAAGCACGAATAATACGAATCACTTCATCTAAGATTGAAACAGCCTTCATCAAACCTTCAATGATATGACAACGGGCTTCCATCTTATCTAACTCATAGCGAGAACGTCGTAATACGACTTCCTTACGGAAAGCGATAAACGCATCCAATAATCCAAGTAAACCTACCTGAACAGGACGCTTATCAATGATTGCGACGTTATTGTAGTTATAGTAGACCTGTAGGTCTGTATTTTTGTAGAAATAATTGAGAATCATATTGGCATCGATATCCTTGCGAACATCAACGACAATACGCATACCTTCACGGTCAGATTCATCACGTACATCTAAGATACCATCGATATCTTTGGATACACGGATTTCATCCATCTTCTTAACAAGCTGTGCCTTAACAACTTCATAAGGAATTTCTGTGACAATGATTTGTTGGCAAGATTTCTCCTCATGAATTTCACACTTGGAACGCACAACAATTCTACCCTTTACCAGTTGTAAAGGCATCACGAATACCAGCTTCACCCTGTACGATACCACCAGTCGGGAAAGTCAGGACCAGTTAAAATATCCATCACGTCTGTCAAAGCACTCTCTGGATTTTGAATACGATAGATTGTCGCATCCACCACTTCATTTAAGTTATGTGGTGGCATGTTTGTCGCATAACCTGCCGCAATACCTGTCGCACCATTCACTAGCATTACAGGAAACGGTACAGGTAGTACTGTTGGTTCATGTTCTGTGTCGTCAAAGTTAGGTGCCATTTCAACGGTATTCTTATCCAAGTCTTCTTCCATGACTTGCGTAACCTTGGCAAGTCTAGCTTCGGTATAACGCATCGCAGCTGCTGGGTCATCATCAATAGAACCGTTATTACCATGCATGTCAATGAGTGGTAAACGTACCTTCCAATCTTGGGACATACGTACCATCGCATCGTATACAGAAGTATCACCATGTGGGTGATAATTACCGATTACAAGACCGACTGTCTTAGCAGACTTACGGTATGCATGGTCCCATGTATTTCCATCATGGTACATCGCATATAAAATTCTACGCTGTACTGGCTTTAAACCATCACGTGCATCTGGTAATGCACGCTCTTGAATAATGTATTTGGCATATCTACCAAAGCCAGCACCCATAATATCTTCGAGTAGCTCTGGTCTATATTTTGTATTGTCAACGATTGTCTTCTTCTTAACCATTAGCCCTCCAAGTCAAATGTATCTTCTAATGTAAATGAAACGTTATCTTCAATCCACTTACGACGTAATTCTGCTTTATCTCCCATGAGTACAGTTACACGACGTTCAGCCTTTACACCATCACTGATACCTACTTTAATCAGTGTACGTTGGGATGGGTCCATTGTTGTCTCCCATAACTGTGTAGCGTTCATTTCACCTAAACCCTTATAGCGTTGAATTTCCACTTTACCAAGTTTACGACGTAAAGCATCTAACTCTTGATCGCTATAAACATATTGTGTCGTCTTACCCTTTGTCACTTTATAGAGTGGAGGTAAGGCGATATATACCATTCCCTGCTCTAACAGTGGTCGCATGTAACGATAGAAGAATGTTAATAATAAAATCTGAATGTGAGATCCATCATCATCCGCATCGGTCATGATGATAACTTTGCCATAATTCGATTCCTCGTAGTCAAAGTCAGGACCAACACCTGCACCTAATGTATAGATTAATGTATTTAGCTCTTCATTCTTTTCAATATCGGCAAGTGTACATTTCTCAGTGTTTAATACCTTACCACGTAGTGGCAAGATTGCCTGATAATGAGAATCTCTTCCTTGTTTTGCGGAACCTCCGGCAGAATCACCCTCGACCAAGAATAATTCCTTTATACGAGCATCCTTTGTCTGTGCAGGTGCTAACTTACCAGATAATACCTTTTCACCCTTACCAACACGCTTACCTTTACGGATTTCATCTCTGAGCCTTACGGGCAGCGATGCGGGCAAGGGATGCCTTTAACATCTTACGTACTAATGTATCAGATTGATTGCGATTTTCTTCTAACCAGAAGGACAACTTTTCAGAGACAACTGCTTCTACTGCAGTTTTCGCTTGTGGAGTTCCAAGCTTACTCTTTGTCTGTCCTTCAAACTGTAATAATCCTTCAGGGACAGATACGGAAAGGATTGTTGTAAGACCCTCACGTACATCTCCACCTTCAAGATTTTTATCCTTCGCCTTTAATAGGCCATATTTTCTTGCATAGTCATTGATAGCTTTTGTAAAAGCACCCTTAAAACCAACTTCGTGTGTACCACCATCGCCAGTACGAACAAGGTTAACGAAGCTATAGGTATTCTCTTGATAGTCATCTGTATATTGGAAAGCAACTTCTACTTGGATACCATTGGCTTCCCCACTGAATTTCACTGGGTTCATCAAGACATTGCGATCTTCATGTAAGTATCCTAAGAAGGCTGTTAATCCATCTTCATATAGATATGTTTCAGTTTCATTTTTCTTATTGCGCTTATCGCTAACGACCATCGCAATTCCACTTAGTAAGAAAGCTTCTTCACGTGCTCTTTCACACACAACATCGTATTTGTACTCAGTTGTGGAGAAGATACGTGGATCTGGTTTGAAACGTACCGTAGAACCAGTACGGTTAGTCTTACCTAAATGTTCTAGCTTACCAATCTTCTTACCACCATCCGCAAATTCCATACGGACGAGTTCCCCATCATGGGCAACCTCTACAGTTAGCCATTCACTTAAGGCATTTACGACTGACGCACCTACACCATGTAAACCACCCGCTGTCTTATAGCCACCTTCACTAGAGAACTTACCACCAGCATGAAGCACAGTAAAAATGACCTGCAATGTATTTACACCGCTGGCATGTTGACCGATAGGCATACCACGACCTTCGTCCTGAATGGTGACACTACCATCTGCCTCTAACGTGATTTGGATTTTCTTACCATAACCGTTTAATGCTTCATCGATGGAATTGTCAACGATTTCCCAAATCAGATGGTGTAATCCTCTACTATCGGTAGAACCGATATACATGCCAGGACGCTTTCTAACTGCCTCTAAACCTTCTAAAATTTGAATACTGTTATCATCATATCTATTCGCCATGCAAAAACTCCTAATAACCTTTGTATTATATCATAATTAGGCTACTTTAATATCCTTGTCTAACGACAATCTACACGTTCATATCACTAGATTTTGTCACAACAAAGCCTATTTCAAATATTTTGATTTTATATCTAAATTACTGATGTGGTAATATATCAACAGGGGGATTTAATCTATGCTAAATTTCATTGACGTTATTATATTAAGTTATTTATTTGGATCTGTTCCATGGTCACTTGTCATCGGAAAAGTATTCTTCCATAAGGATATCCGTACAGAGGGTTCAGGTAACCTTGGTGGTACAAATGCAGGTCGTGTATTAGGTAAGAAAGTTGGTATCACAGTCATTATCCTAGATGCACTCAAAGCATTCTTCTCAATGTTACTAGCTAGCTATATTGCAAAGGATGCCATGATTTATGCAGGATTAGCTTGTTGTATTGGACACTGCTTCCCAATCTTTGCACAGTTTAAGGGTGGTAAAGCAGTTGCGACTTCCTTCGGTTTCTTCTTAGGTATCGCTACATTTATCAATCACCAATATTTCTACCAGTTCTTCTTACCACTACTTATATTCTTGGTAAGTCTCTATCTTTGTCGTATGGTTTCCTTATCCAGCATGATTGGTTTAGGCTCTGGTATTCTCATCAGTTTCTTGATTGGAAATCCACTATCAATCACACTATCAATCTTTGTATTATGGCTATTTGTGGTATATCGTCATCGCGCAAATATCGAACGTATCAAAAATGGTACAGAGAGTAAAATCAAATGGATGGGTAAATCACTATGGGAAAAATAGAAAAATTCACACTACCAATCGAGCCTTTACACCAAAGTCCTCGCAAAGTCTGGGTATATCTTCCAGATAGTTACGCTACAAGTAAAAAGAAGTATCCTGTTTTATATATGTTTGATGGTCACAACCTCTTCTACAATAAAACAGCTACTTATGGTAAATGCTGGGGTATTAAAAAGTATTTAGACAAACAGAATTTAGATATCGTTATCATCGGTCAGGATTGTAATCACATCGGTGATGAGCGCTTAGATGAATACTGTCCATTCACCGCAGAAAAGACTTTTGCAGGAATTCAAATTCAATCCTGTGGCCAGATTACTGGTAAGTGGTTTATTGAAAAACTCTTACCCTACTGTCAAAAGCGTTATCGTATTCACACAGACCGTAAGCATGTAGGCATCGCTGGTTCCTCCATGGGTGGAATCATGTCCGAGTTTATGATCAGTGAGTATAATGATTATTTCTCAAAAGCAGGTTGTGTATCCCCTGCCAATATCTTCAACTACCATGTACTATGCAATCACATTCAAAAGAAGAAGTTTAAAGAAACTCGCATTTATCTTGATTTTGGATCAGATGAAGAACGCACAAAGAAAGGCCTTGTAAGAGAGTTAGATATGTTATTGAATATCAACCATCTCTTTACACAAGGTGGCTGTGTAACTTATCCAAATCTTGTAGTAAATGGTACACACAGCGAAGAATCTTGGGAAGGTATTTTCCCTATCATGTTGGAATTCTTATTCCCAGAATTATACAAAAAGAAAAAGTCATAAAAAGCCACAATCAACCAAGATTGCGGCTTTTTGTTTAACAATCACTATCTTCAAATCCAACAATCAGACCCTGGTCTGATACATAGTATGAACACACAATGGTACATGGAATAATATCAACCTTCGCTTCTGGGAAAGACTGTAGAATTAAATTCTTTAAATCATTTGCCATCGATTCATTATTGCAGTGAGCAAGATGAACTTTCTTTCCGTTATAACGATGTGCAATCATCTCCTCAAAAATCTTATTTGTGGCCTTCTTTTCACCACGACACTTATGCAAGATCTCAAGTGTACCTTGATCGGATGCCTTACCTACACAGCGAATACCCAATAATCCAGATAACTTCGCAATTGCTGGACTCACACGACCATTACGCGCTAAATTATCTAAGTTTGAGATATTAAATAATAAGTGCGTATGTTTCTTATATTCATTTATCGCATCACAGATTTCACTAAAACTTAATTCCTGTGCAATTAACTCCTTTAACTTTTCAATAATCAATAGAATTTCTGGTCCCTACGGATAATGAGTCAATGACGTGAGATATTCGCTTCTGGATGTTCTTCCAAGAAGAGTGATCTACCCTGCATCGCTGCAGAATAACAACCGGATAATCCACCCGTAACTGTTACCGCAAAAATCGTATCGGCACCATCAAAATGAACTTGCCCACTCATAGGCATTTGGACACGAAGTGGATGTTTTTCCCTTCGTATGTTTGAGTACGGATAAGAAACGCTCTACATTCGTGCGTTCATCATCAAAGAACTCTCCCTCATTCATAATAACCTTTAGAGGAACTGTTCTATAGTCAATATCTTCCATGTGAAATACGTTAGAAGATGAATCTGATACAATTCTATACTTCATCGTGACCTCCTGCTTTTTAAGCTACATGCATTATAAATATTCATTTCTTTCTACGCAAAGCAATTCACGAATGTTTCACGCAAATGCAAAAAAGTCGGTACAATTCACCGACTTTTGTAACAAATCACGAGGTGGTTCGGCCTATTTCTGCTTTGAGTTTCTTGTTGTTTTCACAAGAATACCAGCCGCCTTTAAGACTTCATCTACCCTGCTCAACTGGAATGATCGTTAACTTTTCTTTTCACTTCTGGTGCGACATCCTTTTAGGTCATCTTCATTCTCTTTTTGAATATAAACTGTCTTTACACCTGCTCTAGCAGCTGCCATCAGTTTTTCAGGCAAACCACCAATTGGCATCACACCACCACGTAAAGATACTTCCCCTGTCATCGCAATTAATGGAGAAACCTTCTTCTTGGTAATCAGTGATGCCAAAGCAGTTGTTAAAGTGATACCCTGCAGAAGGTCCATCTTTTTGACAGCACCTTGTGGAACATGGATATGAACATCATGTGTCTTTAGAAATCTTATCTGCTTCTGGGAATTTTCGATTTCACAAGAGATAATGCAATGCGTACAGACTCCTTTCATCACATCCCCAAGTTGTCCAGTCACAATCAACTGTCCACTGCCCTTTGTTAGTAGGGTTTCGATAAACAGAATCTTCTCCACCACTTGCAGTCCATGCAAGACCTGTTACGATACCAGGATTCTTTTGAACTGTGAGTTTTTCATGGTGAAGTGGTTTTGCATATCAGTCAGTGTTGGTAAATCACTCTGCTTGAATAACAATCTTTTTCTTGATGACCTCTTGCAAGTTTCACAGCGATAGCACGGCATACAGAATCAATTCTCTTCTTGAGTCCACGTACACCACCCTCCATCGTATAGTCCACAATGATTGAACGTACCGCATCCTCACTAAATTCTAACTGTTCACTTGGAATGCCCATCTTCTCAATTGCTTTTGGAATCAAATGTCTTTGCGCAATCTGGTATTTTTCACTTGCTGTATAACCTTGGAAGTCAATCACTTCCATACGGTTTAGTAAAGGTTCAGGGATAGAATCCAATGTATTTGCGGTACAGATAAAGAGTACATCCGAAAGATCATACGGAACATTCATGTAATGGTCCGTAAAGGTATTGTTTTGTTCAGGATCAAGCACTTCTAAAAGTGCACTTGCAGGATCACCATTGTAAGACATACTCAACTTATCGATTTCATCGAGTACCATTACCGGATTTGATGTGCCAGCTTTCTGAATGCCATCCATAATTCTTCCTGGCATTGCACCAATATAAGTACGACGATGACCACGAATATCTGCTTCATCACGTACTCCACCCAGCGCAACACGTACATATTTACGTTTGAGCGCATTTGCGATGGAGCGACCAATACTTGTCTTACCCGTGCCTGGCGCACCGACAAATAAGAGAATCGAACCAGATTGACGCTTATTAAGATCCATTACAGCAATCTGTTGTAAGATACGCTCTTTTACTTTCTTTAGACCGTAGTGATCTTCATCCAAAATCTTCTCCGCAGCTTGAAAGTCAATCTTCTTTGTACGTTCTTTCTTCCAACTGATACTTGTTAAAAAATCTAGATAGTTGTAAAGATTACCATACTCTGGAGAGTTACTACCTTCTTGTTTTAGACGACTTAAAACCTTGTCAGCTTCACGACGTGCAGTTTCATTCATGCCAGATGATTGAATCTTTCATCTCCATCTTACGAATATCTGTAACATCTCTGGATGCATGTCATCCAGTTCCTTTTTGAAGATATTCGATTTGTTTCTTTTGATAGCCATCTCACGATAGGCTTTCTTATTGTCATTTTTCTTGTGCAGCGGAAGCTTCGTTAGTTACGTCCGTCATCTCTGTATATTCATAGATATACTGTTCAATCTTATTTAATAGATTGGAGCGAAGATTTTCTTCAAGTAATGCATACTTTTCTTCATCCGTAATGTTTAACCACTGTGCCATGGCACTAATGATATCCTCCATCCCCTTTAATTGAGAGATGAAATTACGTGCACCCAGAGCCCATTGATAGTTCGCGGTTGCCTTTACAAGTGCAATTTCAGTTGGTCAACCCGTTCTTTTTCATCCACGGGATCTAAGTCATTGGACATCGGTTTACGGATGATGACAAAACTTCTAGAGTCTTTATCACTATGTACAACGATATCTTCAATATTGATACGTGATTCTGTCTTGATTACCACAAAACCACTATTACTAACTTCTGTAATAGTTCCTGATACGCTTAATGGATAAAAGTTTTCAGGACGAAATTCATCTGTAGATAAAGCCTTCTTTTCAATCGCAAAGATGATGCGATCACTACTAGCAGGTTCCTCGTCCAGTTGCGTTTTTATAGCTATCACTGGTCAGGTAAATATTTGTATCTGGTAATAATACCGTGTTATAAATCGGAACGATAATTGCCATTGTTGTATACCTCCTTATGAGTATAGAAGTATTTTAGCACTTAATAATAAAGAGTGCTAACATTTAGCACTCAGATATTTTATTCCATTGTTTCAAGATAACGGACTACTTTCCCACTTGCCTTTGCGTACTCAATTTCTGACTTTGTACTAGAGCCGATATAACCACCAACATTGATAACAAAAATTTCATCAGCCATATCAATTTTACGTTTATGCATATCATCCAACATCTCTTTTGTCTTTGTTAGAGTACCCTCATCCATATTTTCCCAAACTTCATGATCGCCACTATGACCAAATAATCCAACGTTAATCACAATGTTTCCAGCAAGTGTCAAATCTTTCTGCGCTTTCATGAATTCATCTTTAAAGCGTGTGCTTCCACATAAGGTAATAACTTTATATTTTCCTTGCATTATTTTTTCTCCTTTTGATAATCTGTCTTACCAATCGAATTAAAGTATTGTTGGAGTTTGGCTTCATAAGCTACATCAGAGAAGTGATATAGTCTTTCATTCTTAATCGCATCTGGTAGATATTGTTGTTTTCACATAGTGATTTGGATAATCATGTGCATATTGATATCCCACACCATTGCCTAACTTCTCTGAACCAGCGTAATGAGCATCCTTTAAATACGGTGGAATTGGAAGATTTCCTGTCTTTTCAACTAGATCCATGGCCATAAAGATACCATTTGATGATGCGTTCGATTTAGGCGCATTAGCAACATAAGTAGCCGCATTGGCAAGTATGATGGCTCCTTCTGGCATTCCAACTCGTTCAACGGCTAACGCCGCATCAACCGCAATCTGTAAGGCTCTAGGATCTGCATTACCACATTCCTCCGCAGCCGCAATCATAATTCTACGAGAGATGAAACGAACATCCTCTCCCGCCGTCAACATGCGTGCAAGGTAGTATAGCGTCGCATCAGGATCAGAACCACGCATCGATTTAATAAATGCAGAAATCGTATCGTAATGGTTGTCCCCATCCTTGTCATAACGGATTGCCTTCTTTTGAATACATTCCTCCACAACAGACAAGGTAATGTATATATAGCCATCATCACTACGATCCGTTGTAAGATCTGCAAGTTCTAACGCATTTAACGCAGCACGTGCATCCCCATCACAAATCTCTGCCAAAAATTCAGCAGCTTCATCCTCTAATATGACATTATCCTTACCAATACCCTTTATCGCATCTTCAGCAGCACGCTTTAAAAGAGTCACAATATTCTCTTTTGTTAGTGACTTTAACTGGAAGATACGAGAACGTGAAATTAACGCTTGATTCACTTCAAAATATGGATTTTCTGTAGTCGCACCAATCAAGATAATAGTGCCATCTTCAACATATGGTAGTAGATAATCCTGTTGCCCTTTATTAAATCGATGAATCTCATCGATAAATAAGATTGTTTTCTTTTGATACATTGACATCAAATCAATCGCATGCGTAATTACCTGTTCAAGATCTTTCTTACCTGCAATTGTCGCATTGACTTGTTGGAAATCAGCAGAGGTACTATTCGCAATCACTTGCGCTAATGTTGTTTTACCAGTTCCTGGAGGGCCATAAAAGATTAATGATCCAAGCTTATCCGCTTTAATTGCACGATATAACAATTTATCTTTGCCAATGATATGTTCCTGACCAACAACTTCCTCTAAAGTAGAAGGTCTCATACGTGCTGCTAAAGGCTCTTCTTTTTCTTTGTCTCTTCGCTTGCATACCCAAATAAATCCATAGAAACCCTCCTTCATCTACCCTATATTATACTTGTAATTACTTTATTCAGAAAAGAAAAAGCTCCTTGCGGAGCTTTCACTCATGATTTTTCTCTGGTACTTTGATGATACATCCAGAAGATACAGAAAACCAGTTAGGAAATAGAGCGATAATTAAAAGCTGTAATATGTCAGGTATCACAACTCTTAAGCCAATGACAATTGCAGAGAATAAGATAGCCCAAAACCAATGATAGTTTATAATTTTTCACTTTGATATAAAAATGTTTCTTCTAACACAAATAATATCAACAATGATACTACAAGGTTTTCTAAGTCAACAGGATTAAAACGATGAAGAAAGGTAGAAAATAATGAATACAAGTATATACTACCAAGCAATGCCAATAGGATACGCTTGATACGTGGTAATATTTTCTCCTTGATAGAAAGTGGATAAAGTGAAATATTCTTTAAATCTAACTGCATTTGATACAATAATCCAGCTACATATCCTGTTCCGTATGGAAATAAATCTATCAAGATACTATAACTACGCTCTGCACCAAGAAAGTAATACAAGCACGGAACAACAATTGTAAAACCTATCAATCCAATTAAAATATACGCCTGATAAAATGATAATTTCTTCATATCGATTCCTCTTTTCGAATTTCATACATACATGCAAGCATAAGAATGATAATAATCCCAAAAACAAATTAAATTTAGTATACAATTACAGATTTACTCAATTCAAACCGATTTCTAATCCATACAAACAATACTGTAAAAATGATAAATGTAATGTATCTATATACATATTATTTGATTTACTACTGTCATATTTTTAAAAATTACGCAAGCAATAATATAAACAAGTTACTGGTAGCAACATACAAATAATAAGAACAGTTTTATGATCATCGTATCAAACCATATCGTACAAAACCAAAATATAGAATGAAGTATATTAACATAACTTTCATATAAGCAGCAAAGTAATCGCTCTTCGAACTGGCAAAAATTTGTAGAATTGGATTCCAATTTTCATCAATTAAAACACTGATAATTTGTACTTGAAATATAAAGAAGAATATTGTTCCAATGTATTCTCTAAACAATACTACTAGGTATTCGCATGAGAGAAAGATAGAAAATTATTATTACACAATTCACTGCGACATTATAGAAGTTAAATAAGCGATGTCGATACAATGCATATATCCCTTGCATAAAGACCCCCTTCTACCAATCTTTATTCGTTAAGATACGAATGGATGAAATATAAGCTAGTGCATAAAGAACACTTGCAAATCTCAAAAACTGAACAAATGGATTAATATCTGTTTTCAGATAAAACTAAGAACACTCACAACAACTCACAACTAATAGAATATACAAATGGTTAAAATATTCTCGATGCCACACATTAATTGGCATAATAGTTGGAATTACCAAAGCCTCAATCAAAACAATAATATATAGCAAAATCAACATTGTCCCTGTTTTTTGAAATGGAAAATAAGAAATTAAAAGTCCAAACAGAATGATGATATTGAGCATTGCAATTTCTATAAATAGAGTATTTACCCTTGTTTTTGCCCTAATTGGATATAATTGAATAATCCCTTTCATTGGCTGCTCACGTCTAGCAAAAAGCGGTAATGAGCTGAGTTGTAAAGAAAATGATATAAAAGTTATCACGTGAGTGCTGAACTTTCATCATATATAACACTATAAGCAATCGAAAATATTAAGTATGCAATCGGAAAAATATATTGTTTCTATAAATGTCTCAAAACTCCAGCAATAATAGTGCTTTCACATTCTTAACACCCCTTTTACAATTGATGAGTTCACTTCGTTAAAAATCATGCTTTTTCATTGAGAATACGAATGGAAGAAAAGTATGTCATCACAAATAAGATAGCTAATAAAGAATCAGAAAACCGATATTCTTATCCAGTGTTATTTTGAGTTATGATAACCAGATAAATGCACACAAGAAGTACTAACATTAACGAATGCTCTAAATAAGCCTGCGTCATACTTTTCTTCGGTAATATGGCAGGAATTAACAAACTTTCTAAAACAAATATAAATCCAGTCTCCAATAAATCCGGGCATTAATAATCTCCCAAGAACAGCACAATAGACTAACCAGCCTAGAATAATAATAAGATTATATTCCTACTTCAAAAACAAAATCCTTACAAGAGATTGTTTTTAATGGGTAATAATCGAACACTTTATGAATTGATACTGAAGTCATCAACGAAAAAAATATCATAAACAGAATAGTGGGAAATTTATCCTGAGGATTCAAACTTTTAATCGCAAAACTCACAGAACTCCGCAAAATAAGAGATATAAAATATATGATATGTATCTCTTATTTTTAATAAGTCCTCATATTCAGCCATTAACAGTGCTTTTCACATGCTTAGAAATTCCTTTTCTAATATATATGATTT
>BNJS01002983.1_pt1 | contig 88673 bp, 111 predicted proteins | sample 8540461 | NCBI WGS metagenome assembly BNJS01 (sample SAMD00202454, study PRJDB9452) | human saliva metagenome | isolation source: human saliva | place: Japan
CATTCTTACAAAACAAGATAATACAGTACCAAAAAGGTATTCAGTTATCTTTTTCATTTTTGGTTTTTATTTATTTGTAATTTTTTTCATAAAAAGGTACTCATTTACCTTATCCGTTGGACTAACGTTGGACTAAAACTAATGTCAAGAAAAAAAGCCTATAATTAAGGCTTTCTATGAAGTTTTTTCTAAAATTTAAACTATTCATTGATAACTTTAGTTTTTGTTTATCTGTCTGAATATAATATTGTTTTGTTGTCGCAATATTTTTCGTGTCCCATTATATCTGTTATCACAATATTATTTATTTTTTTGATTACTCATAAGTGTTGCTAGTGTTTTTTTCTACAATCGTGAGGTTTATGTTTATTAATTTTTAAAGTTTCCAATGTTTTATAAAATTTCTCACGAAAAATAATTTTTTCTTAAAGGCTTATTCTCATTCTTTTTACTGAATATCCATTTATCATTGTATATTAAATAATCTGTTGGACTGTTTTCATAAAGCTCTTTTATAATTTCAACTATATCTTTATGAATAGGTATGCTTCTATTTTTTTCCTTTTCTAGTTTTATTTCCACCGTGTATAAATTCCTGCTGTAAATCTACATTTTTCCTTTTTCAATTCTACAGTTTCTTCGATTCTCATACCTGTATAAATCATAATTAAAATATATTTTACCCATATTATATCCGTGTTTTCCCATAATTTTTTTCTATTTCATCATAATTAAAAGGTTTTTCTTTGATTTCAGTTTCTTTTTGGTAAATTTATAAATTCTGCTCTATCCAATATGTCTATTTCTCTCGCATAGTCCCAAAAATTTTTAAAAATCCTTTTTGTTATACTTTTTAGTTGAAATACTACAATTTAAATCATTTATTAGATTTTTGCAATACTGGAGTGCTAATATCTTTAAAAACCAGATTATGTAACTCTTTACATCGTTTAAAACTATTGATGTAACTGTTCAAAGTATTTTTAGCAACAATATCTTTTTACTGTTTTTAAATAACTCAAACAAATCTTTTAAATTTAATTCTATGATTTTTCTAAATTGTAAGGATTATTAAAATATTTGTTTAATACTTCTGTTGCTTCCTTTTTAGTGCTGAAATATCCCAAAGAATGTCTTTTTAGTTACAGGGTTAGTAACTCTAACTCTAAAAAGGATTCGTTCTATTTATTTTTAACTTTTGTTATACTCCCTGTACCGTTTGCATTTTTTTATACTTTTTCATATTTTTCTCCATTCTGAAAATCCAACTAAAAAGCATTATCTGCTTTATAATTTTTAATATTATTTTTTTCTTTTATTGCAATATATTTATTTAAAAATATCTGTACCAATTCATCATTACTCAATTCTAACAATTCTTTTTAATTCATATATTTCTGATTGTGTAAAAATTTTTCCATTCATATTAAGTCCACTTTCTGATATATTCATTTTTGATATTTCTTTTATAGTTCAATTTCTTTTTCTAATTCTACTTTTTCAATGTATAGTATATTAGTCTCTTATCTTCTAAATTCATATTTACCACTCTACTTTCTCTATTTTTATTAGTATATTTTTTTAGATAAAAATAAGTTAAAATAAGTTGCAAGTTTTTTTATATTACATTTTTGATTTTTTTAACTTGTATTTTAGATATATTTTTCTGTTTATAGTTTTCAATAATTTAAAAATTTATTTCATAAAATTGTTTTTGATTCGTTATTATCAATCAAAGGGGATAAGTCTGACAGGAAATATTCTTATTCTTTAAATTTACTCCAATAATATATTCTTTTTCCTTTTTATAATATTTAAATAAATAGAAAAGAATTGTCTTATTTTTCATCATTATCAAAAATTTTTCAATCTTTTCTTTTTTTAGAATGAGTTAAATAAGATACTGTTTTTCTGTACTTTTTCTTCTGTACCTAATTTTTCTAAACGAACATTGGTTTTTAAATCCATTTAGAATATTCCATTTAGTCTGTATCATTTCTTTTAATTCTTTCATTTTAAAATGTTTGTATATCCCTTTTTATTGTAAATAGCAGGATATGTAAATGAGGAAGAAAAAGAATTTCTTTCAGGATTATAAGCTATTTCCGTTACTCTTAAATATCCTTTTACAGTCTTTTTCAAAAAGGACTTTTTGACTAATTTATTAAAGTTTGTCCTTACTACATTTAATTCATTTTGTAATCTACTTTTATCATCAATTTCAACATTTTTTTCCATTTATTGTCAGTATAAATATCAAATATCTATTTTTAAAATTTTTCTATTTTTCTTCATTATTTCAAAATATTTGGCACTTCTGTCTATTTCATCACATATAGGGACAGCTTCTCCGTTTACATCTTAAATTTTTTAGTAAATTTCATTGAGTTTTTCGTGGCATTCAATATAATTATTAAAACAGGTATTAATACTGCTGTATTCAGACTTTGATATTATTCCATATTCGGAATACCATTCAAGAGCCTTTAAATAATAATTTTCCCTCTTCTATCACTTTTTTTCTGTATCTATTTTTCATCAATTCTTTTCTCCTTTCTTCTCTTCTTTTTAATCTAAATTTCCATAAAGGGCATTTATTATAAGGACAGTTTAAAAACTTTTTCCTTATCATCATCCCAGCATTCAAGACAATGTTTTTCAATTGCCTCTTTTTTTCTAAACTTTTTAATTTTTCATAAAATTCACTCCTTTTTAAAAATTTCTACCTTTTTCTTTTTGGAATAAACTACATTTTTTATTGTTATTTTTATAATTTTTCTATTTTATTTAATACTAATTAATAATAGAAGAATAATTTTTATATTCAAAAAGATGTTTTTAAAATAAATTATACTTTTTGAATTATAATATAGTTGTACCACTATTTTTTTAAATTTGTCAATATCTTTTTGACATATTTTTAAAAATGTATCTTTTTGATTAAAAAGTTATTGAAATTTTGTAAAATTTATTATATAATTATGGTACTAACAAAGATTGGAGAAAAAAATTATGGAAGAAAATAATAAAGAATTAAATAATAAAATTTTGGGAGAGATAATAAGAAATTATAGAAAAGAAAAGGATTGAGTTTGGAAAATCTTGCCAAGCAAAATGGATATAACAAAATTAAGTATACAAAAATATGAAGTTGGGAAAAAGAACAATACCATTTAATACTTTGCTTGATTTTTTTAGAATACTTGAGATACCTTTAAATGAATTGGAAAAATTTTTAAAAAGAAGAAAAATCAGAAATAAGAGAAATTTTAAGTAATTTATTTAAAGAAAACAAGAGAATAACAGCTATAATATGTTTTATTGATTATTTAGAAAATTTTAGGATTTTCATTCAATGTGATAAATTCGATAGATGAAGAAAAACGGATTGATTTATGGAGATGTAGAAGACGCTATAAGAAACCCTAAAGTGATAGCTGTGCGAAGTCCAAATAAAAAAATATATTTTTATATTGGAATCAAGGATTTTCTTTCATTTATAAGTCTTCGTTCAGAAAAATAATATAAATGATTTTTATAAATTATCTTGAAGTATATCACTTAGATAGAAGTGATACAGGATATGATGATGAAGAAATAGAAAGAATGGAAAAAAATATTTAAAAAAAGTACCTTTGAAAAACCAAGTATTTTTTTAAAGAAATTATTGAAAAAAATTGAATGAGAAAAACTAAAAAAACAAATAAATTTGCAACAAAAATACAGGGTACTTTTCATTTTTTTAGAGGCCCTGTTTGATTAAAATATGCACTTTTAACTCCGTATAAGCCCCGTAGAGAACGTTTTAAACTCATTTTTGATTTTTCCCCCTTGAATAACAAAAAAATAAACTCTTAAATCAGCTGTTACAATAAAAATTTTTCTCTTTTTGTTTTCTATTCTGAATATTCATCATCGCTTTCATCTGAATTTGTTGAACTATTATTTTTGAGTTTGGTCAATTTGATTTGTTGTTCCATCAATTTGATTTATTGTTTCGTCAATTGTTCTTTCAATTTCAATTTCTCTTTCATTATTTAGATTTTTCTTTTCTTTTAAGAGTGGAACTAGCATTATTTTTTTATACCATAACCGTGATTATTAAGGTATTTAATTATAGAACGATCGTAAAATTGTTTTTGCTTTATACTGTGAATTTGCATTATTCCAATGAGTACCAGTATAATGACAACCTGCTCCATTTTCCAAATTATTATCATTTCCATAAATTGTATTAAATACTTGTCTAATTTGTGCTATTTTTTTGTAAATGTTCTCTATAAGCGTCATCTACTTGAGTATAGGTTACTTCTTCAAAAAGGTTTAGTTGTACCTGGCATTATTCCATTATCTACCTTAACAATTTCGTTTACTGTTCTACAGTATTCTTCTCTTAAACTGTCGTATGAAACTTGATTATTAAGTAGGCTTTTCAGCATATCCAAGATTTCTCGGAGTAAAGGTTGAACTTTCTCCATTAGATTTTTTGTATTTATATCCTGATTTTACTTCATATTCAATATCATTTTCTGTATTATTGTTATTATGCTTATTAGTTTTATTTTTTTAAGTTTTTTTAACTTTTGAAACTTTTTTGGATTTTGCTTGTTATACTTAATTATAAAATTAGTCCACTCAAAAAAATATTAAATATAGCAATCAATCCCATTATAATTCCAAATATTAAATTACGAATATTTGTTTTATTATTCATATTTTTTTATTCCTTTTTCTCCATATTTTTTTATTCCGAAGTATTATTTTCATTTGAATTGTTAGTATCAGATTCCTGTTTTGAAATAGTTTCAATTTGTTCTTGTTTTTTTGATTGTGTATACTTTAGAAAACAAACTAAATAAAAATACCTATAATTATTATGATTTTTGAATTTTACTAAAATCTGTATAAGATTTTTATTTTAGGGAAATAACTCTTAAATTCACAATTATTGTAATAATTAATAGACACAATCCTGTAAAACTAACTAATTCATATTCATAATCTAAAAATTTTTAGTTAAAAAGCATATTTCGGTTAAAAGTAAAAAAACATAATTTAAACTTGGAACTTTATTTATTTTTTTACTATATAGATAAATACTTGATATTGCTAAAAATTCCTAGTAATAAAACTAAAATTTTAAAAAGAGTTATCAATCTTAGATAATAACATTGAAGTAAAGAAAATAGTAAAAACCTAATATTGAAAATAACAAGTTTTCTTTTATTTTTTTGAAAATGTTTTAGCAAATTCAAAACATTTATAAATACTTATGATAAAAGAAACCATAAATATTGTGCTTAATGAATAAAAATCCCATTGTTAGAATTAATAGTATGTAATTTAGTTTAAAAAAATTTATCTATTTCTCCATTCACTTTAAATTTTTAAATAGATGATTATTAATGTGTTTTCAAATAAAAAGTACACTAAAAATATGATAGAAAAATACATTGGATAATCCATTAAATTGAAAATACTAGCTCTTTCATATTCACCGATATAATAATGAACAAGATGAATAGATTCCGAATTTACCAACATCATCGTATGTACAATAAAAACATAGAAGTGTTGCTATTTTTCAATAAAGTCATTTTCTCATCTTTTTTTAGCCAATTTGATAAAAATCATTTTTCATAATTTCTCCTTAAATTTATAATTAATTTTTGATTAATTTTATTTCAAATGAGGAATCCTCTTTTTTAAAGTTTTTCCCTAAATATTCACAATAGAAAAAAACTTTTTTCTATAATTTTTTTCAGAATTTTTCAATTGTAAAATTTCTGTCTTCAAATATTATTTTTTTGAATATTTTTCATTATTGTCTAAATACGATATTTTTCAATTCACTCCATAAAAAAATATGTTTTACAAGAGTATTTGAAATGACATCTTCATATTCTTCTTCTCTTATATTAAAAATCAATCATTTTAATTTTTATCAAAATCTAAAAAAATTCTTTTTTTATCCGAATTTCCAATTTCTAATCTGTTATTTAAAAATTTTTAACATAAACTTTTTCTTCTTTTTTTGAAATTCTAATCCCTCGATATATTTTTAATTCATAATAGTTACTTTTATTAACTTCTCTCATCTTTTTCATAATAAAAATTATTTAACTCATTAAGATTGTTTTCTTTTTTTCCATTTCAATTTTTAATTATAAAAAAACCAAACAATAAAAAAATACAATAGTGAATAAAAAGTAAAAATCTAAATTCAGATCCATAAAAAAAGTTCCTTTCTTTAAAGTTATCCTTTTTAATTACATTTTTAAATATCTTATAGTTTGACTTACAGTTTTTTAAAAAAATAATGCTAATAAAAACACATCAATTACCCACAAAATAATAGCAATAAACCAATGACTATCATAACCAGTTAGACTCGCAAATATTCCAAAACCAAGAGCAGTCATAATATTTAATAATATAACATCAACAAAAAAACTAATCCTATATATTTTAGCCCTACATTCTCATCAGCTTAAGTCCTTATTTTTATCATAATACTGTTCTAATATCTCTTTTCTTTTTAACATCTGATTGAGTGCTATTTTTCTTCTCCATTATTTTTATTATTCTCATCATTATCGTTATAGTATTGCTCCCAAATTTTTTTCTTTTTATCCATTTTTTTCACTCCTATTCTAATTTAATTTTTCTATTTGATATAAAAAAATATGTTTTCGATTAAATTATCATCTCCTTTTTTTAAAATTTACCAAATAGCAAATTAATTATCAAAAAATATCCAAAAACTCAACATCACTCAACTCATATTCTTTCCTAATAAATTTCATTTCTTCGATAGTAAAATTACTAGTTCCATTTATTTTTTTCTTGAAAATGCTGAAGGAGTTATTTTTTTAATTTATGTGCAAGTGTTTTATTGTTGTCTTCGTGTAAACTCATTTTTGATTTTAAAAGATTCTTTTTCATCTCTATTCTCCTTTTTTTGCTAATTGGTAAAATGATTATACCATAAATTAAAAATTTTTGTCAAGACAACTTCAATTAAATTGATAAAGTATCAATTTTGTGGTAAAGTTTGTTGATTTTTAAAGGAGATCAACTTGTATAATATCTGATATTTTTATTTAATAATTTCAAAAATTTCAGAAAAATTGTATATTATCAACATATTTATTTTCATTTTAATAAATATTCCATTGTTTATTCAAATATTCATTATTTTTTTAATATCTTCTAAAAATTTCCTTGCTTTTCTAATATTTCTTCCATTGAATTTCTATTTTTTTGCCGTTTCCAAAATTGCTTGTTTCAAATTATTTACATTTATTTTATCATTTTTCAATTTTAAAAATCATATAAATATCATAATCCATCGTTGTTCTATTTTTGTATACCAATAATTGATGAAATTAAAAATCCACCTTTTTATTATAAATTTCGCTCTGTATTTTTGATTTTTTTCTAATCGAGTCAAAAATCTTTCAAAAAAATACATTTGCAACACTTCCTGTGCTTTCAAATTACTTTTTTTCTGAAAAAAACTTTTTATTTTTCCCTTTTAACTTTTCTGATGTCATATCAAAACCTCCAAATATTCTCTTACTTTTTTTATCAATTTTCAATTCTTTTACTATATTTTATCAATTTTTCTTACTTTTTATATCCTTATTTTTTTAAAAAAATAATTTTTAATGCCTTTGAAAATACATCCACATCAATTTTTTTCTTTATTTTTTTATAATATCACATATCGTTCTCTCTTTATCATAGATATAAATTTTTAGCCCCCATTTTACTCAAAGTTTCAATTTTTCCCACTTTCAAATATTTCCTTTTTTTCACATAATGAATTTTTCAAATTTTCAGATTTTTTGTAATATGCAAAACATTATAACCTTGTGGAACTGTTATTGAAATTGTATTTGGTACTCTATCTGTTAAATTATGAAAATATAGAGCAGTCGTATTTGAAAAAAATCACATTATTATTTTTTTGTATTTTTACAAATTCATCTGTAATTGTATCATTTTTTTCTGATAAACTCCTTGCTTTACTCTTTTCTAAAAATTCCTTTTTACATAAATTAGAAAAGAATCTGTCTTTTTTTATACCGATTTTTTCTGCTTCTTTAACTGTTATTATAGTATTATTTTCAAAAATTATTTAATTTATCATTTTGTAATTTTTAACATAATTATCACTACCTTTACTATTACACTTTAATTTTTAATATTTTTAAAGAATAATTATCAAGATTTTTGTTCAAATTTTTATATCTTTTTATTTATTTGGTAATTAGTAAAAATAATTGTACCATAAAAAATAAAATTTATCATTATTATTTCAATTAAATTGATAAAATATCAATTTTATGGTAAAATTTATTGATTTTAAAGGAGAATTACTATGGAAAATGTAGGGAAAAAGATTAAAGAGTTTGAGAGAAAAGTACAAATTTTTCTTTGGAAGAAGTGGCTAGAAAAAAATAAAATCATCTGCTGGTGCTATTTCACGATATGAAAATAACGAGAGGAAAATAAATAGTGAGAGTTTGATTAGACTATCAAATTTATACAATGTTTCGCCTGAATACATATTATACGGTATAAATAAAAGATTCCAATAATTTAGAATCATCCATTCTATCGTTTTTTTAATAATGAAAATATAGATTTTTAAAGAAAAAGAGGAATTGTTCAATAAGATTCAAAATGCATTTTTTTAAAGAAAAAAATTTAAATAAAATTTATTACATTTAAAAGCTATAAAAATAAAATTAAGAAAATAGTGATGTATTTTATAAAAAAATAGATTTTTAAATTTGGGTACTTTCTTTTTTTGAGTGAGTACTTTTGTTATTCGCTCGTATATCCGTGTAACAGCCTTGTAGCGTTCGTTAAAAAAATTTTTTTGGAATACCTTGCCTTGAAACGAAAAAGTCTACTAGAACGATACTACTTAATTTTTAATTTGTATAAAATAATTTTAAGAAAAAAATCACAGCTGAATTAATAGCCGTGATTCAATCAGTTTATCCAAATAAATCGCTGTGAGTTCCTGTATCTGTCAAATATAACAAAAGTTCATCATTTTCTATTTCGTATATTAATAACCAGTCTGGAGTGATATGGCACTCTCTACTGTTAGTAAATTTCCCTTGCAATTTATGGTCTTTGTTCTTTTCAGGTAATTTTTTTCCTTTTGATAGCATATCCACAACTTCATCTAATAAATCTATATTATATCCACGTCTTTCTACACGTTTCAAACTCTTACGAAATTGCTTTGTTGCCCGTATCGAGTATATCACTTTATCGTTATTCATCATTTTTCCAGTATGTCCTTTATCATTTCTTTTTGAAGAAGAATATCTTTTGCCCATATTGGGATTTTTCTTCATTTTCTCTACTTCCCTTAATGCTTCTAATAATTCTTGACTTGGACGTGGATTTCCAATCTCAAAAGGTATTCTTTGCTCCTTTACTAATTGTTTTAAAAATACATTTACTGCTGTACTCAAATTCATTCCCATATCTTTTTAACAATTCTTGAGCTTCTTTTTAGTGTTATCATCTATATTTATAGTTGTTGCACTCATTTTTTTATCACTCCTTAAAATTTATAATATATGTATATTATACATCTAAAAATATTTGAAAATCAATTATTATTTAATAAAAAAATAATAAGTCAAGATTTTTTTATTTCATAATTTTTACAACAATTTATACAAATTAAATTAATGGTTGCTAATTTTTCTCAAAAATTATTTGTATTTCAAAGCCACACTAATTAGAATCAAGAAAATAGTGCCATACTTATAGGGATGGCTTTTGCAAAAATACTGGAACTTTATCTCACAGACTATGTCAAAAATACAATCTCGGATAACTCTGTATAAGCCCCATAGAGAACGTTTAAACTTATTTTTTTGATATTTCCTTGAATAACAAAAATAAACTCTTAAATCAGCTCTTACAAGAAAAAACTCACTATCTAAATTAACATAGTGAGAAAAAAATGATACAATAACTAAATTTAATATTGTTTCTAGTTGGATTTTTCTATTTTTAAAATTTACAGATAATGTCGAATTTTTATAAAATTAGAGATTTTTTTCTTAAAATTTCTTACTGGACTAACGTTGGACTATTTTTTTAAATTTAGCCCTTATTTTACTAGGTTTTTCTTTTAAAAAGGATGTTGATTCTTCAAAACTCCTTTTTAAATACGTCATCACAAAGGGTGGCGTATTTTTTTAGTATTTACGGGGCTTTGAAGTAGTTTCCACTTTGTTTATCTCATTTTAATTACCTAATTATTAAACGTAGTGTTTATGCGGGAGTAAACTTTTTATATTATTTCCGTTGGTTACCCGTTGGTTACCTTTTCAAGTCTGTTAATTTGTCATATTGCTTTCATCCGAATAAAATTTTATATTGTTCATTTCGGCTTTTTAAGTTTTTCCTTATCTGTCTTAATATAAAAACTTGTTCGTAGTTTCAATGTTTTCGTGTCCTAATATATCCGTTATGGCTGTCGTTGTTAATTGCTGTCGGCTCATTAGAGTGCTTAGGGTCTTTCGGCAATCGTGTGGCTTGTGGCTCATTCCTAGAGATTCCAATGTTTTGTAAAAATGTTCACGGAAAAAATTAATCCGTAACGGCTTATTTTCTTTTTCCTTTTTCTTAAAAATCCAATTTTGGTTGTATAGCAAATAATCTGTGGGGCTTTTCTCATACAAGCCTTTAATTAATTGGAAAAATATCCTTGTGTATCGGTATTTGTCGGTGTTTTCCTTTCTCTGTCTTGTTCCCGCCATTTATGAAGCCTTGCAATAGGTCAACGTTTTCTTTTTTTAGCCCAGCAAGTTCCCCAATCCTCATTCCTGTGTAAATCATAATTAGAATATAGTCAACCCATTGTGTGCTAATATTATTCCATAGTTTCTGTATTTCATAACTGCTAAATATATTTTTTTCCTTTTGTACTGATTCCTTAGGTATTTTGATGTACTTGGCTCTATTTACGGTTATTATTTCAAGTTCCATTCCATAGTTAAATAACGTTGTTAAAAAAAGTTCTTCGTTATTTGCTTTGTCGCTGAACTTGTATTCAAGTTGTTTATAGCCTGTTGCATTTGCGGGTCTTTTTATTTCCCTGAATACTAGGCTATGTAACGGCTCACATCTTTTGTAACTGTTCTTATAACTTTCAAGGGTTGCTTTTTTTACCATTTCCCTTTGGTTGCTGATAAACAGTTTATACAGTTCGCTAAATATAATCTTGCTGTTGTCTATCTCATAAGGATTTACCAAATAATTATTTAATATTTCCTGTGCCTCTGTCCTTGTCGCATACATTCCAAGCGATTTTCGTTTCCCTGTGGCTGGATCGGTAACCCTTACCCAATACGGCTTGTTTTTCTTTGTCTTTGTTACACTCCCTTGCCCTATTTGCTTTCTTTTTTTCTTTTTCATATTTCCCACCAATCCAAAAAAATCTAACTAATTAGGCACTACTTGCCTTTGTATTTTAATATCATTCTTTTAATAAATCAATATATTTTTTTATCACTTGTAATATCTTATGTTTATTTTTATTTGAATATCCCTGAAGTCGTAAAAAGCCTTTTTCTTTCGTTTATCATTTCAAAAAGTACTTATTTCCATATCATTTAGATTCATTATACGCTTTTTTTGTTTACTATCGTTATATATCTTAATACCTTTTTCTAAATCCTCGCTTGTATCTTTCACTATTTTTTACATCAATAGCATTTTTTTATTTCCTCTTTTTTTCCATTTTTTTCCATGTCTTTTTCTAGTTTGTCTATCTCTTTTTTCTTATCCAATGTTCTTTAAAGTCCTCTTTAACTGCTAACAATAAATGTACGTGTGGCAATAATCGCTTTGAATATTTGTTGTACGATATTTCAACTATCTTTATATACTCCCAACATTATCGCTTGTATGCTCTTTTTTTCTCACAATCCGTGCCACTATGCTATTGTTTTCCCTAACTTCATCACTTAGTTTTTGATAAGTTGTCTATTTCCCTGCCATTAAATGTCATTAATATGTAACGGATTCCATTTTTGTTTTAGTACTTTTTTTCTTTTAATTTCAAATATGTCTTATATTTTTCTGTTTTTCCCTGCATAATGGACACGTTTGCCGTTTACATCTCGTAACATAATTTATTTCCCTGAACCGTATAAAAGTTCATTGTTTATACATTCCATTATTTCATCAACTTCATTTGTTTTTTTCTGTATTCTTCTATGATTTCTAATATCTCTATTATCCTATCTGTTTCAGCTTCTGTATATCTATAACGCTTAGGATAATTCCCCTTTTTTCCATTCTTTTTCACTTCCTACCCAATCTTTATCAAAATGTTAAATTTGTCGTGCATTCTCGCAATCTTTTTTTCCCTAATAAATTACCTCTTATTTTTTCAACAATAAAAACATCAACATCATCATCTTTTTTTATTGGTCTTTTTCCTTAGAATTATATAGTTTATTTCATATTCAAAGCCTTTATTTATGCTATATAGGCTATATCTTTGAATGAAAAATGATTAAAAATGTAAAATTAATACCCCACATTACTATATATAAGAAAAGGGAAAAAAATCTCGCTCATTCAAAACTATATTTTTTTATTTAATATTTTATTAATCTTACATTTTTAGTTCGTTATGGTATCTAATCTTACATTTTCATATACTTCCTTTTATTCAAAAATTATAAAATTTGTTATGGTATTTAATATTACATTTTTTTATTTGTTATCATTTTTTTAAAAAAATAGGGGCTTTTTATTGTTTTTAATTGCTGTGATATGGTATAATTGATATGTAAAATTACACACCAATCTTATTAGAATCGCTTGCTATAACTCCCCCCTACGTTGTTATAACAAGCCATTTTTTTATTTTTCATTCTTTTTCTTTGGCTTAAATACCTGCGAAGTGCTTCCACGGTTTATTACACCGCATTTTTTACACTTTGTAACATAATATTTACAATCGCTTTCAATTCCAAATAAAAATGCTCCGCAGTGCTTACAATGTACCTCTTTCACCTTTATTCACCCCCATTATACTATGATAATTTTTCTCCATTGTCTTCGTTGTCCTCATCAAATATTTTCATAATTGCATTACTTTCGTTTATTACCGCTTCTAATGCTTTCCAGTCCAATGCAACATCTAATAAATCGGTTATTTTGTCCACTAATTGATTTCTTTGGCTGTGTGATATAGGTAGACTGCATATATACTCTGACACATTATTAGCCCGTGCTTTCCATTCTTTAATCTTTTCTGCCTTTTTCTTTTCTCTGTCCTGGTTAATTGCCAATGTAACTTCTTTTTAATATTTCAAATTCTATCATTTTTTTCATTTCTCCAATCCTGCTTTTAATTGTATGCTAACGCCGTTATCTTGATACCTAGTTCCATTAGTTCGTAAACACTTCTTAAATGCCGTTCATATAGCCTATAATCATCTATTTCCTCGTTAAGTTTATTTAATACGGCTTGTATATCCTCATTGTAATTTTTTTATGATCCATTATTCTTTTTAACGCTTTTGCATATTCTTTTTCCACCATTTTCATCACTCCCTATTTTTCCTATCTGTTGGTATTCCTAATTTGATTAGCATTGTTCCAAAGTTAATTTTTTTAAATCCCTTTAATTATGGCTTGTGCTCTTTTCATCACTATTCATAACTATTTTTCCCCCTTATTTTTCTGAATATTCCAAACTCCATACAGGTCCCATTGTCTACACTTTCAATCTTTTGCAATGCCTTTAACAGCACTTTGGCTTTGGTTTCTGTACGTTCTCTAACTTCCTGATATATAAGTGTAAATGGTATTTGTTCGTTTATACATTCGTTTATAACAGCACTCATTATTAATTCAACTTGCTGTAATATTCCTAGTTGTCCTTGTGTCAATTCATCTCTTTTAAGCCCTTTCGGCATTCCTGCTATATCTCTGGCTAAATTTGTATAATGGATATAGTGAAACTTTTTGTTTAGGTTTGCTTACCTTGCCGTAATATAAAAAGGTACTTTTATATTCAACGTTTCAATGTTCCTAGTCGCTTTAGCCAATTCCCTTGCCTGAAGCCTTGTAAGTTCCTCTAGTTGTCTGTTTTTGGTTCTCTAGGTAGTCTATATATCCAATTACGGCTTTTTCTCACATATTTGCTTTCCCTCATTAGCACTTGTTTGGCTTGATTAAGTGCCAATACAAACATTTCGTTTTCTTTTCCGCTTGTGTCTTTGTATTTGTTCACGTAAATTTTTCCCTTTATCTGTATCTTTATCTTTATTACATTTCCCTAAGTCTTCACTAAGGTAAATTTTTTTAGCCCAGTTATCTCTTCTGAAAATTCATCTCTTATAACTTTTTATAAAGTTATTATGACGTAATTTTATAAATTTTTCCCCTTTTTTTCTTTCAGCTTCAGTTAATGTTCCAGCCTTTTGCCTTTTTCTAAATATTCCTTTTCCCTTAACTCATTGATTTTTCTTTAATAATTCTAGACTTGTTATCGTTTTTATTTTTTTCTGGATCGCTTTCATTTTCATTCACTCCTATTTCTATATTTTCTAATTCTATTAATTCCATTTCAGGTATTTCCAATAGTTCTGCTTCTAGTATTTCTAATAACTCTATTTTTTTATCCCCTCATTTTTCATATTTTCTATTTTAGCCACTTGTTTCCCTAGTTCAAAAACGTATCTTGAACGTCATTAATCAAATGTACCAATAAATCACTTGCCTTTTTTTATTGCTTTTCTAGTTCATTGAAAATGATGTCCATTTTTTTCTTTGTTCTCTATTTCAAATTTATAATTAGCCCATTCTATTATGCTTTCTTCCATTGATTCTTCTCTTACTTTCATTTCTTTCATTTAATCCGCTCTCCTTAATTCAATTTATCCAATCTTTCTTTTATTGCTTTTTTTCTTCCTCTGTAAATATATCAATTGCAATTATACTCTCACGTATAACGTTCTCAATATCCATATTACTGATGTTTTTTTCCTGTATACTTTTTGTAGATGTTCCTTGGTTATTATTTCTTCTCTCGCTATCTGTATAGCTGTAAATAGTTCAATTAATTTTTTTCTTTTATTTTTTTCATTTTTAACAAGGTTTATGCTCTCGCGTTCTGCATATCTTTCTTTTTTTGCCATATTTCTTCCCTTATCTCGTCTGCCTTGTCGCCTAATATTTCTTGTCTTATTTTTCTTTTCCATTCAATCCACGCTCCTATTTTCATTTATTTTTGATTCCGCTCCCCTGAAATTTCAGGGCGGTTCAACTAATATCCCATTTTTCTCCAATATCCCTATTGATATTCTTTCCTTTACTGCTGTATCTGTTATATTATCCAGTAGCTTTAATGCTATTTCTATATTGCTGCTATCCTGCTGTAGCCTTGTTTCTATTTCATTGCTTATAAAGTATTCTGTTATTTCGTCCTTAAATGCCCTTAATTCCTTTATTTTTTTGAGTAATTCTTCTAAATTTTTTTCTGATAGTATATTGCCGTGTATGTTAATTGATTACTTAAAATGGCATTTTTCTCTTTTTAATACTTTTTATTTCTTCATTTCTTAATACACTTCTACCTTTTGATTGTCGACAATTTAAGGCTTATATCATACCCAACCAGTTTGTTTAACTGCCTTGTGATTAATATAGGTACACCGTAATAAGTTAGTTTGTTATCCAGCGTTATTTCTTTTCTTATACTTTCCATTTTTTTCTAGTCATCGGTCTTTTGCCCTGTAATTCTTTTTCTCATTCTCTCAAACTCATTGATATATGCCACATTCAAGGCAAAAGGCAATTGGTACTGACGCATTATATCCGCCAATCAGTTGTGCGATTCCTTTTTGTGTTATTAGGTAATTTCTATTCGCTTTACCACTTCTATCTTTATAATTATAGGGTATATAGAACTGGGCGGAAAGTTCCGCCGAACTAAATTTATCAGTTTTTATCTATAAAATTTTTGCATTATATCGAACTGAGCCGAAAGTTCGGCTGAGTTAAATTTATTTACATAACCATCTATTTTTTTCTAATAAATGTTTATGTTGCACTCCCAGTTCCTGTGCCACTCTGTTACTTGTTGTTACTAAGATTCCTTTTACATTTTCCACGTTTACCTTAATCATTTCCATAATTATTTCACTCCTTTAATCATTCTTTTTTTATTCTGTTAATCATCTTGTTTCAGTACTTTTTCCCTTGCCTTGTCGCTGTTTTTTTGTTTACCATTCCTATGGCTTCAAATTTGTGTTTCATTCCTTACCACTCCATTTCAATATTAAATTTTTCTGTGTATCTCCGTTTTTCGATGTATCAAAAAAATTATTAAGCCCAACGCTTAACCTGACAATCAAATCTATTTGTGTATTTTCTTATCGCCTGGAAATGTATTTTTATATGCCTATTTACTTGTTTTTATGATATGTGTTATACTTGTTTTGTATTTTTTTCGATGTAAATTTTAGGTATAAAAAAATACTACAAATCTCTTTGCATTTTTTTGAGAAGTTTGTAGTATAATCTACTTGCGACGGTAGTGTTTATACTACAACTCTTTTATCTAAGGATATATGGAGTTTGCCTTATATAACTTAAATAGTTGTATAGGGCTTTTTTAATTCCTTTTTATAATTATTTGCTTGTTTTTCTTCATCTAAAAATGATTTTTAATATCATTGTTTTTCTTTTTGACAATTCCAAAAATCTAGCAAATTCAGCTGGTATTGTTACTTTGTTAGTTGTTCCGTTTCCAGCTTTATAAAAAGTGATTTTTTTGCATTTTTCTCTTTCATAAAACTCTCCTATCCGTTAGTACAAACATATTATATAATATTAGTACTAACTTGTCAAGTTATAATTTACATTTTTTTCATAAATTACATTACAAACTTCTCAAGTATGCTATTTGATTGTGATTGTCCTTGTTTTCGACAGAGCCCACTCAAGCCAAAAATGGCTTCATTTCCTGTATCATTCCGACACCGTAACTTTTCCATTTTCGGATCAATCCAATAGCAATGGTTCATCTTTTTCCTAGCCCTGTATTTTTGATTGATTCCGTCCCTTACAATTTTTTTACACTTTCGGGAAATAACGTTGTTACTACGTTCAATAAGTCTTTACCGTAGTTATTGGCTAGTGCATATTTAAGCACGCTTTTAAATCTGTCCTTTGCCCTTACTGTCTTGTTGTAGTTAGTCATTCTAGTCTTTAAGTCAATGTGGTAACGTTCTTTAAACACTCTATAAACTTCATTGTATTTAGCCCCATAGTTTCCACCAGTTGCCCTTATAATTCTGTTTATAATGTCCTCTAACTGATATGGCTCTAGTTCTCCGTTAAGTCCTTTTTATTATTTCACATTGGTCTTGTTTTCATTTCTCAATCTTTCATTTTCAAGTTCTGTTTCAAGTGCCATTTTTAAGATTTCTATTTTAGTTAGTTGTTTAGGCTGTATTTTCCCAGTTACCACAATAAAGTAACTTTCAACTAACATATCTTGTATTTTCCAGCTTAATTCATCTCTAAAAGCCTTTACAAGTTTTTAAATATCCTCTTTCAGTAAAAAAAGCCGTTCAATAGGATTATTACTATGTTTTGATAATGCGGTCGCAATTTGCGACTGGTTCATCTCTTCTCTTGTTATTTGAAAATAATCTTTACCAATTCTAAATTTATTAATATTTCTTTCAAATTGTTCATTTACTCTTTTAACATCTCTATTATGTAATTTCGCCACATCATAAGATGTTATAACCCTTTGCCCTTTATACTCTTTTGTTTCAATCTCAATCCCATTAATCATTATTTTGTTATTTCCTGCTAATATCGCTAGTTCTTTCATTTTTCTATCACTCCTATCCATTTATAAATATTTCAACAACTTCATCATTAGTTAGATCCAAATAATCTTTAACCTTTTTTTCACTTCAGGTAAACTAAATCTTAATAGCCCATTTACCTTTTTTTACTTACACTAACCTTGGATAATCCCAATGCTTTGGCTAAATCCTTTTTGTGTCTTTTCTTTCAATGATAATTTTGATTTTAATATGTTTTTTTGTATCATTTCCCTTTCCCCTTATTCGTTTATAAAGATTTCTACTACTTCATCATTGGTTAGGTTTAAATAGTCTTTAATTTTTACTGATGTCATCTACACTAAATTTTAAATACCCTTGAAATTTTTTTATTAATTACTACTTCTGACTTTTTTTAAATATTTTTGCTAAACTCCTTTGAGTACGCCCTTTTAAAGCCATTTTTGAATCTAATAGTTTTCTGTTTAACATTTTTTTACCTCCTAAATTATATCAATCATTGATTGATAATTTTTATACCATAACAATCAATGATTGTCAATACTATTTTTTTACTTTTTGTTAAATTATGTGTTATAATTTATTAGACAATATATTAAAATGGTGGTATAGCAATGAAATATAGAGAAAATTTTTAGTGAAAAAAACTTAGAGAGTTACGAAAAGCAAAAAGATTAACACAAAGGGAAGTGGCTGAAAAAAATAGACGTTTCGATTTCAATGTATTCAAAGTATGAACAAGGTTTAAATTATCCTAGTGAGGTTACTTTGCTGAGGCTGATTAACTTTTTTGATATTTCCGCAAACGACTTTGTTTTTAAAAGATAGTAATACCGATATTGAACTTATAAATGCCAGCTTATCAGATATGATGAAAGATTTTTAAAAAAACGAAGAAAGCGATGATGAGATAGAACAATTAAATGAATTGAAATTACTAGATTTTTTTAGAAGAATACTTTAACTTCAAAATAGAATATAAATACGATAGTTTTATTTTTTAATTATGAAAATAGAAAAAAATTGAAATTTTTTAATAAGAATATGGTTAAATTTATAAAATTATTGGAAAAAGATATTATTTTTTTAATATTGAAAAAAATATTTTTTTATTTGTTAGGGTTTGAAAGAGTATAACAGCGAAGAAGAAAAAGACACTGATTAATCAGACGGCAAAACTTCTGCCATCTCAAAATGACTAAACGAATCGTGCACCCATAGTTAAAGGACTGGTCGAATTGCCTACCCCTATTGAACGGATTGTTAAGGGAGTCCGTTAAAATGACACCCTTTGAAGTGGATAGATAAAATCTACTGTGTCAACTTTTTGTCAACAAGTATAAAAATTTATATATCAGATAACGGGCTATGTTAAACTTAGGTCGTGAATAATCATTGAATATAGCCAATAGGGATAAACTCCCCTTTGGTTGTTTTTATTTCTCCACTTGTGGGGAAAATTTAATAAGCAATATATTTTGCTGTTTGTCTTCGCCCTTATGGCGAACGTGATTTTATACCAACATTTTTCCAACACGTCAACAAAAAGTCAACAATTTCCCTTATAACTTTTTTCAGGATAAATAAGTGATAACCCTGATATGAAAATTTTTCGTACCGTGGTACGTGTCACAAATCAATTTTTGGTTTCCTAATTTTGAGAAACCAATCATAATCCCCTTGTATAAGCCAAATACAAGCCCATACAGGCTTTCCGTTCAATTCTTTAATATTTTCCCTGCTTAACTCATTTATCATACGTGTGGCTTATCTATGTGGCTCTAATAGCATTGTAAACTTAGCAATACTTAAATTTACAAGGTACTTTTTCTCCTTAAAGCCCGAATAGGGGCTAAATATTAAAAAAATAAAACATTTTTTTAATGTTACTAGAAATTAAATTGTTGGCTTTTTGTTAAGTTTTTTTATATCCGTACTTCCTAAATCTAACTTAGGACTTTTTATTTTTTTATACCCTAATTCAAGTTTAGTGTTTCCAGCAAGTTAAAAAAATTAGTATTTTTTTAGTAATTTATAATTTTAACTTCTCAATTTATTCTTAAAACGTTCTCTATTGGGTCTAGGACTTCGCTCACGTTTGATAATCTGATTTTTGGTATAAAAACTATGTCTAGGGTATTCAATGTTCTTAAATCGCTTTATAAATTATCACTAATTAGTGATATTTTCAGATATTCGGGTTTTTATAGGCTTTTTTTGTAATAGGCTCATTTGTTATTAGTTTTTGACTAACGGCTATTACTTAAATTTCAGTAATAGGGGTTCATCTTTATGAAGAACGTTCCCGCCCAACTAATTTTTTTCAGGTCGGCTAATTTTTTTCAGCCCAGTAAAAAAATATGACTATTCAAATTTGAGTTGTCCTGTCTAATACCTGATACGGATATTTTTCCGCACCTGATATATAAATTTCATATACCAGTTTTTTTATATTGGATCTGATACAAAAAGTTTTTCATGCCAATTTTTTTATAATTTCTTTTTCAATGTTTATTCTTAAAATCAATTCTATGGTGTCTAGCAAGCCCACCACGTTCGATAATTTACTTTTTGGTATAAAACTATGGATTAGACTATCAAAGTGCTTATATCTAAAAATATGATGTGTATAATTGAAAATTTTCCTGAAGTGTTAAAAAAATGTTTTTGTGGATTTATTTATAAAATCAATTCTACGGTGTCTAGGACTTCGCTCACGTTTGATAATCTGATTTTTTTGGTATAAAACTATGTCTAGGGTATTCAATGTTCTTAAATCGCTTTAAAATGATTAGTTATTTCCGTTTTTTTATATAAAAGCCTTGATATTTCCTAGCCATTTGAATATAATATATCAAAAGCATTTTTATTTCAAAACAGAAGCGGAAGTGAAACTTTAAAAAAATTAGTATACATATTTTTTTGCTGGGGCTTCGAACCCACTTGCCTTGTAAAAGTTTTCTGGAAGTACCTTTTTAGGATTTTTATTTTTTTATAAAAAAATCGCAGTTAATCCAATAACTACGATTTAAGTTAATAGTACATTATTCTTTTTCTTTATTGCCTTTTGTCTTTATTTCTTAACCCTAATGAAACGGCTAACATTCCAATAGCCCCAATCATAGAGGTATAACCCTCAAGGCTTTTGCCTATGCTTAAAAGATATATACCGCCAATTATAGCCGATAAAACAGCAATACCGCCAATTATCTGCCCTAGGATTTTTGAAACTATTGCGCCATTTACAAGTTTTTCTTGATTTCTTTGAAACGTTTGCGATTCCTGCATTTCTATCTTTTGCCTGTTTTTCTGTTGCCGTTCTGCCATTGCCACAATCCTGCTGGCTAACCCCTTTTCAATATTTTTCGTATCCTTGTAATTCCTGATAAGTGGGTATCGGTGCTGAACGTATAGAGACACTTTGGATCTGTGTTTCTGTTTTGTGATTTTTAGGGGCTTTTGCTATTTGCTTTTTATTTCTTTTTACCATTCTATTTACCTACTTTTTGACACTTGCTATATTCTTTCATTGCACTTCTTATATCATTTCCAACTTTTTCCCAATCCGATTTTAATGCTTTATAATCATCTTTTTTTCAAAATTAGAATTTCTTTTTCAACGATATTTCAGGCTGATAAACTATGTCCGCTATTCCCTCAATAAAGGCTTTTTAAATTACTGTTCATAATCTCCTCCTATATTTTTGATATAATTTATTTTACCTTTTTTTATTTTTAAAAGTGCAACAAAAAAATTTAATTTTTAAACAATATGGATTATAAATATTACAAAATGTTTATTTTAACTTTTTAATCAATAAAAAAAGTCCATTTTCATAGTAGTACATTATTATTCTAGTATTTAATTTTATTCGTTCGTTCGCTTTTTTTAACGTTCACTATATCATTTTGTGTCATCGCTAATCATCATTCGCACTATTCTCTAACTATTATATTCATTGCCTTTAAAAACACTTTTTAATGTTCTAACGTTCGTTCGCTTTTTGGTGCAATTTGTCTCAAAAAGTCTCATTTTTTTCCACGTTTTTTTCCATTAAATTTTTATGTTTTGGTTACTATCTCTAACCATTGTATTTATTATATTTGTTAATATTTTTGCAACCGCTAGAACTGGTTGCATTTTTGGTTCTAACTGGTTGCATTTTAAATATTTATTTGGAGTAGTGCTAACAAATATCACTACTATGCTTTGGATTGGTAATATTATTATACCATATTTTCTTTAAGTTTTTGAATCGTTTATAAAATATCAAATAAAAAAAGACTATCCGTTTTTGGATAATCTTTATTTTTTATTAGTTAGATTTTTCTTTTTAGAGTTGCAATGTAGTGATATTTTTTTGGTACTCGCAACCCCCATAAATAGCGGATTTATTTTTTTACTTTTTTTCCGTTGGTTACCCGTTGGTTACCTTTTTGAATTTTAACCCCTATAAACATTGGCTTTTTCGTTAAAAAGTAGTTTTTTTCTTCAAACTCCTTTTTAAATACGTCATCACAAGGGTGGCGTATTTTTTTACATATCTATCATGAAACCAAATAATACAGTATTTTTGAGATAATTTTTTTCTTATGAGAGTTAATAAGTACTAATTTTTTTATTATTCTAAATTTTGTAAAAATAATCATTATCCTACGTTATATGGCATTCACGATGACCTATATAGTCTTATTATGAACAGTTTTAAACGTTAAAAAGAGCATTATCTTGAATAAAATTTTTCATTGCAAGATTATTTGTTTTGCTCCTGTTTAGCTGCCTGAAATTTCGGTGACAAGCAGCGTTATCAGTAAAAAAATTTAAATGAGTTTGTTTTGTCTTGCTTTTGTGATTTAAATAAGAAATTTTTTAAAGAAATTAAAAAAACTTATAAAAAAATTAGTTGGATATATGATATAATATGTGTAACAATAAGAAAAGTTTTTTTAGGAGAAAAAAATTGTTAAAAATAGGAATTGTTGCTGAATATAATCCATTTCACAATGGTCATTTGTATCAAATCAGGAAAATTAGGGAAATATTTGGTAAAGATGTCTTTATTGCTGTTGTAGTAAGTGGAGATTTTGTTCAGCGGGGAGAAATTTCGTTTTTGGATAAATGGGAAAAAACGCAGGTTAATTTAGAGTATGGAGTTAATTTAGTTACAGAGCTTCCACTTTACTATTCGATTCAAAATGCTGAGATTTTTTCAAAGATGGCGACACGAATTTTGGATTATTTGGGAATGGATATTCAGGTTTTTTGGAGCAGAGGAGGAAAATATTGAGGATTTTGCAAAAGGTGCTTGATTTGCAGAAAAGGCAGGATTACAAGGACAAACTTATGGGATATATGAAAAAGGCAATAGTTACAGCACTTCTCAAAGATTAGCATTGAAGGAATATGAGTTGGATGGAATTGTGAAGTCAAATAATATTTTTGGCTTTGGAATATATGCGTGAGATTGAGAAAAAGTAATCTTGGAATAAAGCCGTTTATTGTAAAAAGAGAAATTTCAGAATATAATGAAAAAAAGTTGAAAAAGAGGGAAGAGTTTGCCAGTGCTTCGTTTTTACGGAACGAACTGGAAAAAAATTTTGGAAGAATTTTGTGGCGATAAAAAAATTTAAAATCAAAAAAACTTATTTTTGGAAAAAGCTGGAAAAAAATTCAGAAATTTATGCCAGAAAAAAATCTTTTGAAAATAATTCTTGAAAAATTTAGAATTTAAAATAAAAATGGAATTAATTTTTCAAAAACTAAAGGAAGAAATCTTTAAAATCGTAAAATATAAGATTTTGACTGAAAAAAAGAAAAAAATAATGGAAATTTATGACATTAATTGTGAAATTTATGCTAGAATATATAGGGGAGCGGAAATTTCAAAAAAATTATAGGAATTTTTGGAAAATACGAAGTCAAGAAACTTATCAAACAGGCGTGTGGAGCGGATTATTTTTAAATATTTTTGTTAAACATAAAGGCTGGAATGATGGATTTTGAGATAAATTATGTCAGAATTTTTGGGATTTGATAAAAAGGGACAGGAATATTTGAAAAAAATTCGAGAAAATAATAATTTTGAAGATATTGAGGGGAAAAAAATGGTTTTGAGAAAAAAAAATATTTTTGTAAATTGGAAGGATATAGAAAAAAATTTGGAAAGTTTTTTTGAAAATAATGAAAAATATGGAAAAATTCAAAAAAATTTAAAAAAATTCAGAAAATAAAAAAATATAGGGAAAAAAAGAAATTATAAAAAAATTTTTAAAAATTCAAGAAAAATTTTTTTAAAAATAAAAAAATTGAAAAAAATGGATTTCTGTTAAAAGAATTATTTTTTTGGAGAAAAAAAGAAAAAAATTGAATCAATTGTTTATTTAAATAATTAAAATTAAAATATAGTCAATTGTAAAAAGTGAAATCTTTTAAAAATTAAGTAACAGTAATATTTATAACAGTAAGGGGTCAAGATTCCCTGTTAAAAATTAATAAAAAAAAGTGAAAAAAATATTGTTTGATGAGATTTTATAAACTTTTATAAATGTCTAAAAATTAAAAGCAGAATGGGAGTGAATTATGGGAACGGAGTTGTTAATAGCAGTTAATGTGCTGTTTATGATATTTTTTTCTTTGTGATTGCGTATTTGTCAATAAGGTATTTTTATTAATCAAATTGAGAAGTATCCGAGAATTACATTTGAAGAGGTGTATAATAGTAAAAAGTTAAGACAGAAGTATAATATTGAGAATAATAAGGCAAATCCTTATGATTATGGTTACAATTTTAAGGAAATTGAGTATAAATCAGGGGAAAAATTCAGCTTTTATGGATGGCTTATTGAAAATAAGGATGCTACGAAGACTATGATTATTTCTCATGGACGTGGTGTGAATAGACTGGCGGCATTGCAGTATTTGGGTATGTTTAAGGACATTGGGCTTGATAAGGAGTATAATTTTTTTATTCCAGATTTGAGAAATTCCGGGAAGTCTGATGTGGCTAGAACTAAGATGGGATATTGCTTTTGGGCAGGATATTTTTTTCATACGATGGAAATGTTAAAAGAAAGATTTGGAAAGAATAATTTTACGTTGTATGGGTTTTCACAAGGGGGAATGGGATCTGCCATTGCTTCTAAAATGTATGTAAAGGTACTCAGAAAAAGGGATAGTTATTGAGAAATTAATATTGGACAGTTCAATTTCAAATATAAGAAAGAGAATTAAGGAAGATGCAAGAAAACGTCGTGTTCCAAAAATTTATTGTAAGTGTTATTGTGAGAATCTTTAATTTTAGAGTTGGAAGCCATCTTGATAAATTGAAGCTGTCGTATTTGCTAAAAAGAATACCGACTTTAATTATTCAGTCTAAAAATGACAAAGCGACAACTTACGGAATGCTTATGGAAGAATATAATGAATTGGCGCAAAATGAACATATTAGATTAAAAATTTTTTTGAAAAAGGGTTCACATACTAGAATTTATGCTGATCCTGATTGTAAGGATGAATATGCCAAGGCAGTAAAGGAATTTTTGGTAAATTAATATAAATTAAAAGTAGAAAGGTAAAAAAATTAATGAATTCAAGATTAACGAAGAAAAAGTTATATAATTTACGGGCTTGGTGTTTCATATTTTTATGATTGACCAGATCTATAATCAATGGCTGTCGTATTATTATTTACCGCCTGAAACGGAAAAAAACCTAGTTCCGTTGTTAAAGCCTCAGTATTTAGTTCTGGCATTTATTTTTGCGAGGATTATTGATGCAATCTCAGATCCTGTAGTAGGATTTTTATCAGATAATTCCAAATCTCGTTTTTGGAAAAAAAGGTCAATATTTATGCTAATTGGAGGATTGCCGCTTGGGATTCTTACGATTATGTATTTTTATCCAGTTAAAAGTTCACAGCTGGCGACACTTATTTATTTGTCAATCGTTGGAGGGCTGTATTTTACAGCTTATACTCTAGTTGCAGCCCCGTATAACGCTTTAATTCCAGACTTGGCTTCAAATAAGGAGGAGAGGCTTAATCTTTCCACAATGCAATCGACTTTTAGGCTTATATTTACTGGAATTGCGATGGTATTGCCAGGTATTTTGATTTCAAAATTAGGTATGGTAAATGGAGTGCTGAATACAGAAGTTGGAATACGTAAAACAGTAATTTTAATTACAATATTGTCAGTTTTGGGGATTTATGCGTGCATATTTTTTTCTAAAGGAGAAACAGCTTACGCAAAACCGTCCTAAGACTGAATCGCTAGGATTTATGAAATCAATTTCACATTTGAAGGATAAGGAAATTATTTTGTACTTTTTAGGATATTTCTTTTTCTTTTGCGGATTTAACATACTTCGTGGGGATTTAACATATTATTTGAGCACTGTAATGCAAAAAGGACATTAAGTATTTGACTGTAATATCGGTTTGTGCTGTTTTGGGATGGCTGGGCTGTTTTTTTCCGATTACGAATAAGTTTGGGAAAAAAATATTCATATAAGAAAAATATTGATTGTGGATATGCTGCTTTTAATAGCTGGAACTTTTGGGCTGCTGTTTGTTAATAAAAATAATTCAATTCTTGCTTATGTGTTTTTTTGTAATTTGTGGAGCAGGATTAAGTGGTGCGGCATTTATTTTTTTCCGCAGGCAATGCTTAGTGAAATTTCGGCAAAATTGTCTGAAATTAAAAAAATTAGTCTGGAAGGATTTATGTTTGGAATACAGGGAATGTTTTTTTAAAATTGGCATTTCTAGTTCAGCAGGTTGTTCAGTCAACTTTGCTAGTTGCTGGAAATCAAAATGTTCAAGATGGTGTAAAGGGTGCAACTGAACTGGGAGTTAAGGTAACGCTTGTTGTGGCATTGGCATTGTTTGGTGTTTCTTTGTTTTTATAATTTGAAAAAGGAAGATTAGAATAAGAAATATTGAAAAATTACGATAGTAGAAGTTCTTTTTAAAAATCGAGTTTATGGTTGTTTTTAATAATAAAATCAAAAAAATTAATAATCAATATAAATATGATAACGGAGGTTTTTATGAAAATTGAAGATTTGCAAAAAAAGTCAAAAACATTGAGAAAAGACATTATTGAAAATGATTTATGGGGCAAAGTCAGGGCATCCAGGTGGTTCGCTTTCCATTGCCGATATTTTGGCTGTGCTTTACTGGAAGGAAATGAATGTTGACCCAGAAAATCCAGAAATGGAAAACCGTGACAGGCTTGTGCTTAGTAAAGGGCATGCAGCTCCTGCACTTTATGCGGCTTTAATTGAAAAGGGATTTTTAGGAAAAGAAGGAAGAGATCTTATTCCAACATTGAGAAAATGGCATTCTCCGCTTCAAGGACATCCTGATATGAAAAAATTGGCTGGAGTTGAAATGTCAACTGGTTCACTTGGGCAAGGGCTTTCTGCTGCAAATGGAATGGCTTTGAGTGCAAAAATTTATAAAAATGACTATAGAGTTTATGCGATTTTGGGAGATGGAGAATTGCAGGAAGGACAAGTTTGGGAAGCTGTAATGACGGCTGCGCATTATAAACTTGATAATTTAGTTGCGATAGTTGATTATAATAATTTGCAAATTGATGGAAAAGTTTCGGATGTAATGGATGTTGCTCCAGTCGGAGAAAAATTTAAGGCATTTAACTGGAATGTAATTGAAATTGACGGACATAATTATGAAGAAATCATAAATGCCCTTGATACAGCGAGAACAGTTAAAGGTCAGCCGACAGTTATCGTTGCAAATACTGTAAAAGGTAAAGGCGTTTTCATTTATGGAAAATAATGCAGGATTTCACGGAGCGGCTCCAAATGAGGAAGAATATAAAAAAAGCGATGGAAGAATTAAGCTGAAAGACTGGTGCTGAAGGAAAAATTTAAGGTTTGCAATAAAGAATATGAATATTTAAAATTATAATTTTTTTGATTCAATATGCGAATATAAAAATTTAAAGTATTGCATTAATTGGATTTTATAAACTTTAAAAATGACCAAAATAAAAATAGGAGAATATGAGAATGGAAAAAAATCAACTAGAGTAGCTTACGGGGAAACATTGGTTAAATTGGGGAAAATAAATAAAGATGTAGTGGTTCTAGAAGCTGATTTGTCAAAATCGACAATGACTGCATATTTTCAAAAGGAATTTCCAGAAAGACATATAAACGTTGGAATTGCTGAAGCTGATATGATTGCAACTGCAGCGGGAATCGCAACAACTGGAAAAATACCGTTTGCTTCGACATTTGCACATTTTGCGGCAGGACGTGCCTTTGATCAAATCAGAAATTCGGTGGCATATCCACATTTAAATGTGAAAATCTGTCCAACTCATGCAGGAGTTTCGTTAGGAGAAGATGGAGGTTCGCACCAATCAGTTGAAGATGTGGCTTTAATGCGTGCAATTCCAGGAATGGTTGTATTATCGCCAGCAGATGCGGTTGAAACAGAAAAAATGATTTTTGCAGCGGCTGAATATGAAGGGCCTGTCTATGTAAGACTTGGAAGATTGAATATTCCAGTATTATTCGATGAAGATTATACATTTGAAATAGGAAAAGCCGTAACTTTGACACAAGGTGATGATGTAGCAATATTAGCTACAGGACTTATGGTTTCAGAGGCTTTAAAAGCTGAAAAACTATTGAAGGAAAAAGGAATAAAAGCAAGAGTAATCAATGTTTCAACAATAAAGCCGCTAGATACAGAAACTGTTTTAAAAGCTGCGAAAGAATGTAAATTTATTGTAACAAGTGAAGAACATTCGGTAATTGGAGGATTGGGAAGCGCAGTTTCAGAATATTTATCTGAAGTTCATCCCACAAAAGTGATAAAACATGGAATACAAGATATTTTTGGACAAAGTGCAGATGGAGAAACTATGCTTACAAATTATGGATTAAGAGCTGAAAATATCGTAGAATTAGTTTTTGAAAAAAATATGTAATTTTTTAGAAATTATTTTTGGATTTTTAATTAAATAATACTTTATACTATTTCCCATTTAAATAACGGATTAATTATGAATTTTTATAAGAGGGCAAGCCTTTTTGCCAGTAATATAAAAATATAATTTCTGTTTTTTTAAATGGGATTTAGTATTATAATCAATGTTTTATTTATTCTTTTTCTAAAAGACTTTTTCAATATCTTTTTCCACTTCTTTTAGTTAATTTTAGCAATTCCTATTTATTTTTATAGATATATTTTTTGTAATATTATAAAAAGACTAATAAAAATGTAAAAAAATATGATAAAATATATTGTATATTCAAATTTAATTTGAAATATAAAATGAATTTGTTTGAAATTGAACTGATTTAATGCGATTTTTTTGTTTTAAATAATATATTTTTTTATTATAAAATTATAAAAAAATAAAAAAATGGAGGGAAAAATGAAACATACGGTAGCAATTGTTGGTAGTACCCAATGTGGGAAATCAACGTTATTTAATAAATTAGTGGGGGACAGGCTGTCAATTGTGAAGGATGAGCCTGGAGTTACTAGAGATAGGCTGTATCGTGAGATGGAATGGAGCGGGAAAGAATTTATACTGGTGGATACTGGTGGGCTTGAGCCACGAACTGAGGATTTTATGATGGGGAAAATTAAGCAGCAGGCACAAGTTGCAATTGATGAAGCGGATGTAATTATATTTTTAGTTGATGGGAAGGCTGGTATTACAGGACTTGATGAAGATGTAGCAACTGTACTTAGAAAGCAGGATAAAAAAGTTGTTGTAGCTGTAAATAAAATTGATAATTATATGCGTGATCAGGAAAATATTTTTGAGTTTTATGGACTGGGATTTGAGGAAGTTATTGGAATTTCTGGTGAGCATAAGACAAACTTGGGAGATTTGCTGGATGCTGTAATTGAAAAATTTGAGGATAAAAAGATAAAGCAAACTGAAGATGGACTTAGTATTGCCATTTTGGGAAGACCGAATGCCGGGAAATCTTCGCTTGTAAATAAACTTTTGAATGAAGAGCGTTCTATTGTAAGTGATATTGCAGGGACAACAAGGGATACGATTGATTCCAGCTTGAAATATGATGGAGAAACTTATACTTTAATTGATACAGCGGGAATCCGTAGAAAGTCAAAAGTGGAAGATGATATTGAGTATTACAGTGTATTACGTGCAATGAAATCTATAAAAAGGGCGGATGTATGTGTGCTTATGCTGGATGCGACAGAACTTTTGACAGATCAGGATAAGAGAATCGCTGGAATGATTTATGAGGAGAGAAAGCCGATTATTATTGCCATAAATAAATGGGATTTAATTGAAAAGGATAATAATAGCGTAAAGGAATTTACTGAGCTTGTGAAGGCTGATCTGGCGTTCTTGGATTATGCGCCGATTGTTACAATTTCGGCATTGACTGGAAAAAGAACTTTGAATATTTTGGAACAGGCTAGGTTTATTAATGAGGAATATCATAAAAAGATAACTACTGGTCTTTTGAATCAGATTTTGTCAGAAATAATAGCACAAAATCCAGTTCCTACGAGAAAAGGGCGAGCAGTAAAAATAAATTATGCAACACAAGTAAGCCAAGCACCGCCGAAATTTGTATTTTTTGCAAACAATCCAGAATTGATACACTTTTCATACCAAAGATATATTGAAAAATAAATTGAGGGAATATTTTTGGATTTGAAGGATGTCCAATTGATATTGTATTTAATAAAAAAAGTGAAAAGTCTTTTTGGATAAGTTTATAAATTTAGAATTACTGTTTAATAAAAATTTTTCTATATTTTTAGAAACTGGTGTTATAGAAAGGAAAAAGTGAATGAAATTTTTACAATGAGGAAAAAGCTGTTAAAAATTAAGAAATATTTTAATTGTAACGGTATTGGCACTTTTTGGCACTTTTTGTTATTTTTTTAGAGTTTATGATAATTTTGCAAAAACAGATAAAGCTTGTTACAAGCACGATTTTTTTCCGTTTATTTTTGTCATTTATAATTGTATATTGCCTTATGCCTTTTTATTGACATGATAAGTGAAAAGGACAAAAAAATGACAGTTTTTTTAAAAATGGTAAACTTGATGAGCTGGAAAAAAAGTGGAAAAAGATGAATATAAGCGATTCAGAAAAAGATAGAGTTGTTTAATGAGATTTCGCAGAGCAAGAAGAAAAAAAGAATTAAATTAAATCGTACATTTGCAATTTTACTTGTACTGACCATATTTTTTTGTGATTTTTCTTTACATTGTTTTTGACAATTGTGCCGATATTTACAAAGCAGGTATCGAGTCTTATTGATTTTTTTGCTAAAAAAATCAGGAAAAGCTTCAAAAATAATTTTTGGATTTCTTAAAAGTAATAATATCGACCTTAAAAAGTTCTCTGATGAGTTCTAAGGATATAATTGTATCCAATGTCATAAAAGTATTAAGTTCAAGTTTTTTTCGCTGATAAGCAGCACATTCAGCCTGCTGTTTATGACTCCTATTTTTACAATAATGCTTATTTTTCAGTTATGATAACATGGAAAATGGAGTTAAGAGAGCATTGCAGAATATGGATAGGGAAGACTTGATTGTTCTTATAAAAATATGGATGAAACAATTGGGAAATATATTCTTGTAACAGCACTTGACAGTATGATAGTTGGAGTTGTATCATTTATAATATTTTTATTTTTTTGAAAATGGATTACAGTATGCTTTTTCAGTAATTATAGGTTTTGGGAATGTGATTCCGTTTATTGGTCCGTTTATTGGACTGATTCCGGCTATACTTTTATGCTTTTTACAAAAATCATTTAAACTAGTGATTTTTTTATTGTAGTGCTAATTACGATTGTACAAACAATAGAAGCAAATATTGTAAAAACCATGGCTTACTGGAAAATCTGTAGAAATGCATCCAATTACGACGCTTCTGGTAGTTCTTATTGGAGGAGCTTTTATTTGGAATTGGAGGAGCATTTATTGCAATTCCTGCATATATCATTATTAAATTAACTTTCCTGTTTTTTTGGGAAAAATATACTGTAGATAATAAATTAAATAAAAATAGAAAATGAGAAAAGGGAGTGAAAATTTATGGATAATAAAGGAAAAATGGAAATTCAAAAATGTATTTATTTTTCAATTTCAAAGATGTTTAGAATAGTTAATAAAATAGCGGAAGAATCATTTGAAAAGATAGATATTTATCCAACGCACGGATTTTTGATGATTATATTGAAGGAAGAAGAAAATGGGCTTACAGTAAATCAAATATCTGAAACATTGGCAATAGCTCCATCGACAGTTACACGCTTTGTGGATAAATTAATTTCCAAAGGATATGTGAAAAGGGAAAAAGTCTGGAAAAAAATTCAATTACGAAAAATAACTGAAGAAGGTCTGAAAAATAATACCTGACATTTACAAATCGTGGGATGGAATTTCAGAAAAAAATAGAAGAAGTTGTAGGAAATGAAGAGTACTTGAGAAAAAAACTGGCGAAGATTTTAAGGAATTTGCAGATATTCTTGGAAAAGATAAAAAAATATGATCAAATAAGTGAAGATTTTTGATTTTTTTGGATTATATAAATTAATTTAAACTCTGTTTAAAGATAGAAGTTATATTTTATATTATTTGCTATTAAGAGTTTTTTTGGATTCTTGTAAGCCTGCTATTTAAATGGGAAATAGTATAAAATATTCAAGAAAAATTCGATGTATCAGCATTGATAAAAAAAGGTAATATATGGTAAAATAAAAGAAATGTATTAAATAAATAATGGAGGAAAAAAACTATGAGAAAAGTAATAGTAGCTGGAAACTGGAAAATGAACAAAACTGCGAAAAGAAGCAGCAAAATTCTTTAATGAATTGAAAACCTTTAGTAGCAGACGTTAAAAATGCAGGAATTATAATTGGAGCACCTTTACTGCATTGGAAACAGCAACTAGAGAAACTGCAGGAAGCAACATTAAAATTGCTGCTGAAAAATATGAACGCTAAAGAAAGTGGAGCATATACTGGAGAAGTTTCACCATTAATGTTAAAAAGATTTAGGTGTAGAATATGTAATTTTAGGACATTCTGAAAGAAGAGAATATTACCATGAAAATGATGAAATTATCAATGAAAAAGTAAAATCAGCATTAGCTCACGACTTAAAACCAATTTTATGTATTGGAGAAAAATTAGAACAAAGAGAAGCTGGAACAACTAACGACGTTGTAAAAACTCAAATTGTTGGTGGATTAAAAGACGTTACAGCTGAACAAATGGCAAATGTTGTACTTGCTTATGAACCAGTATGGGCAATTGGAACAGGTAAAACTGCCACTCCAGATCAAGCTCAAGAAGTTCATGCATTCATCAGAGGATTATTGACTGACTTATACGGAAAAGAAGTTGCAGAAAATGTAACAGTTCAATACGGTGGTTCAATGAACGATGGAAATGCAGCTGACTTAATTGCACAAACAGACATTGACGGTGGATTAGTAGGAGGAGCAAGTTTAATTCCTGAAAAATTCGCTGTAATAATAAAAGCTGGAGATGCAGCAGCTAAATAATTGTTTTGAAAATAAAAAATAATTAGCTATTCTCTTGTTTTTGTAGATTATAGGAGGAACTAATAAAGTGTTAGAAAATTTATTAATTATAGCTTTAGTAATTTTATCAATCATCATGATAAGCGTAATTTTACTACAGCCAGACAGAAGCCAAGGTTTAGCAAAAAGTTCTGCTAATATCTTGGATGAAGAAAAAAAGAAGGAATTGAAAAATTTACAGAAATAGTTGCGACATTATTTCTAGTTGTTGCAATTTTATTCCAAATTGTAAGATAGATAATTTTGAATAGAAATTTTAAAAAGTAAGTTTTTTTCGATTTTTGTAAAGATATTAGAATCACAGTTAAGAATATTGGCTGTGATTTTTTTCTAAAAAAATTTTTTAAAACTATTGACAATGTACTGTATACGTGTTATAATGGATTTGTAAGTTGAAAATGACTATTTGTAAAACTTTTCAACTATTCCTAATTTTCAGATACTTTCTATTAGAAGTTATGATTAACATTATTTTTAGAAGGAATGATATTTATGTCATATAAAAAAATCGAAAAAAAAGATTTAGAAAATTAGGCGGAAAAAGTTGTGCGTATAAGAGGTAGTCATTATCAATGGAAAATTCCAGGTGTAAAAAGGTGTTGTAACAGTACAATACTCAAAAAGATATACCTATCGGAACAGTAAAAATATTGAAAAGACAAGTTGGGATTAAATTCTAGTCCCTTCTTGCTTTCACTAAAAATTATTATCCCATAATTTGGATGGGATTTAGAGCACCCCAAAAATGAAGGGGACTAAAAACTCCTAATCTAGAAGTAATTAAAATTAGTTAAAAGATTTAGAGCACCCCAAAAACGAAAGAGAATCTTAATTTGACAGAAATATAAAAAAATATTTTTTTGAAAAAAATTCTAATTATTTTAGAAAAGGTTAAAATGAAAAAGAAAGTTATATGAATATAGTAATTCTCAATGAATGATTAAAAAAATAGAAAAATTTAAAATAATTATTTTTGATTTTAGCAGAAATGCTAAAAAAATTTTACAAACACTTTTTATACACGTGTTCAACACGTAAAAAAGATAGGAGATAATGAAAATGGATGTATTTTTATCCAGCAGTGGTAACTAAGGAAGATGGGACTTATTATGGTTGTATTGTTGATTTTGATAAGTTTGAAGATGGAGAGATAAATTATTATGCTACATTTGGAGATAGCATGGAGGAGGCTGTTTCCAATTTGAGAGAGACATTGGGTCTGCATTTGGCTGATTTTTTGGATGTAAGAAAAAAATTTCCTGAGCCTTCAAAAAGTGGAGGATGTGAAACTGAAAGAAAATCAGTATTTGTATATTTTATCTGTTGATCCAGTGTATGAAGTGGCAAAAAAGTTACAAATGCACTTAAAAAAGAAAAACTTTAACAATTCCTGTTTGGTTAGATATATTGGCACAGGAAAAAAATCTAAATTTTTTTCACAAATTTTACAAAAAAAGCATTGAAAAAGAATTAGGTATTGAGTAAAAAAATATAGATATTAGGAGGTTTTTTTATATGAAAGTTACAAAAAGTTGATGGAATTTCGCATAAAAAAATATATTGAAGAGGGAAAAATTAGTAAAAAGTACGAGCGAAGAAAAATAGGACTAGTGAGAGATTGTCAGAGCTTTTTAAGTATAAGACTGGATATATATATAAAAATCCTGATAATGCAAGTGAAGAAGAAAAATAGAATAAGAAGAGAAAATTTAAAAAAAGTTTTTTTCAAATAAAGTATTGCATCTAAAAGATAGTGTTCTGTATTTAAAGAATAGGAACGAGAAAAAAATACAGTACAGGATAAAAAAATTATTCTGAAGAAGATATTTCAGAATATGATTTAAAAAAATAAAAAATAGTTTTTTTCAGTTTTTAAAGAAAATATTGTTAAATGAAGATATAAATTCTGAAGAATTAGAAATATTTAGAAAAGATGTTGAGGCAAAAATTGAATAAGATAAATTCTTTAAAATATTCATTTGAAGAAAATAAGGCTAATTATCAGAAAAATTAATGAAAATAATGTTGAAAAAAAGTTGGAGGGAAGAGCAAAAAGAAATATTATTTATGATTATTATAGAGAATCAGCAAAAGCGTAATGATTATATAAATAATGTACAGGAAGCATTTGATAAATTGTATAAAAAGAAGATATTGAGAAGTTATTTTTAATAGAAAAATTCAAAAAAACATGAAAAAAATATAAAATAAGAGAATGCTATCACAAAATAATTGGAAGAAAAAAATGATAAAGAAAATTTTGCTAAAATTATTTACGAAGAAATACAAAATGTAAATAATATAAAAGAATTAATTGAAAAAGTTCCGGATATGAGTGAATTAAAAAATCACAAGTGTTTTATAAATATTATTTGGATAAAGAAGAACTTAATGATAAAAATATAAAATATGCTTTTTTGTCATTTTGTGGAAATTGAAATGAGTCAGCTTTTGAAAAATTATGTGTATAAAAAGACTGAGTAACATAAGTAACGATAAAATTAAGAGAATATTTGAATATCAAAATTTAAAAAAATTAATTGAAAAATAAATTACTAAATAAATTGGATACTTATGTAAGAAATTGCGGGAAATATAATTATTATTTACAAGATGGAGAAATTGCAACAAGTGATTTTTATTGCTAGGAATAGACAAAAATGAAGCATTTTTTACGAAATATAATTGAGTTTCTTCGGTTGCATATTTTTCATTGAGAAATATTCTTGAAACTGAAAATGAGAATGATATTACAGGTAGAATGAGAGGAAAGACTGTAAAAAAATAATAAGGGCGAAGAAAAAAATATGTTTCTGGAGAAGTTGATAAAATATACAATGAAAAACAAGCAAAATGAAGTGAAAGAAAATTTAAAAATGTTCTATAGTTATGATTTTTAATTTGGATAATAAAAATGAGATAGAAGATTTTTGTAAATATTGATGAAGCTATTAGCAGTATTAGACATGGAATTGTGCATTTTAATTTGGAATTAGAAGGAAAGATATATTTGCATTTAAAAATATAGCTCCTTCTGAAATTTCAAAAAAATGTTTCAAAAATGAAATAAATGAGAAAAAAATTGAAATTGAAGATATTTAGGCAGTTGAATAGTGCGAATGTATTTAGGTATTTGGAAAAAAATATAAAATATTAAATTATTTAAAGAGAACACGATTTGAGTTTGTTAATAAAAATATTCCATTTGTTCCGTCATTTACAAAATTGTACAGCAGGATAGATGATTTAAAAAAATAGTCTAGGTATTTATTGGAAAAACTCCGAAAACAAATGATGATAATAAAACTAAAGAAATTATAGATGCTCAGATATATCTTTTGAAAAAAATATTTATTATGGAGAATTTTTTTAAATTATTTTTATGAGCAATAACGGAATTTTTTTGAGATAAGCAAAGAAATAATTGAATTAAATAAAAATGATAAAAAGAAATTTAAAAAAACTGGATTTTATAAACTACAAAAATTTGAAGATATTCAAGAAAAAAACTCCTAAAGAATATCTTGCAAATATACAAAAGCCTTTATATGATTAATGCTGGAAATCAGGATGAAGAGGAAAAAAAGATACATATATTGACTTTTATACAAAAAATATTTTTTTAAAAGGATTTATGACTTACTTGGCAAATAACGGAAGATTAAGCCTTTATATATATTGGAAGCGATGAAGAAACAAAATATTTCTTTTAGCAGAAAAAAGCAAGAATTTGATAAATTCTTGAAAAATATAAACAAAATAATAATATTGAAATTCCACATGAAATAAAATGAATTTTTAAGAGAGATAAAAATTAGGAAATATATTAAAATACACCGAAAGATTGAACATGTTTTATTTAATTTTAAAATTGCTTAATCATAAAGAATTGACTAATTTGAAGGGAAGTCTTGAAAAATATCAGAGTGCAAATAAAGAAGAAACTTTTTCAGATGAACTTGAACTTATAAATCTTTTAAATTTAGACAATAATAGAGTAACAGAAGATTTTGAATTAGAAGTGAATGAAATTGGAAAAATTTTTAGATTTTAATGGAAATAAAATAAAAAGATAGGAAAGAATTGAAGAAATTTGACACAAATAAAATATATTTTTGATGGAGAAAATATTATAAAAGCATAGAGCTTTTTATAATATAAAAATACGGGATGTTAAATTTACTTGAAAAAAATAGCTGATAAAGCGAAGTATAAAAATAAGTTTAAAAGAATTGAAAGAATACAGCAATATGAAATAGAAAAAAATTATAGAATGCAGCAAAATTTACATAGAAAATATGCAAGACCTAAAAAGATGAAAAAAATTTAATGATAAAGATTATAAAAGAATATGAAAAGGCAATTGAAATATACAAAAATATACTCATTTGAAAAAAATAAAGTGGAATTTAATGAATTAAACTTGTTGCAAGGCTTGTTATTAAAAATACTCCACAGACTTGTGGGATATACTTCGATCTGGGAAAGGGACTTAAGATTTAGATTGAAAGTGTAATTTCCTGAAAAATCAGTATATAGAAGAAATATTTAATTTTGATAACAGTAAAAATGTAAAATATAAAAAGCGGGCAAATTGTTGAAAAAAATATAAATTTTTATAAAGAATTATACAAAGATAATGTAGAAAAAGAAGCATCTATTCTGATAAAAAGTAAAAAAATTAAAAACAAGAGAAAAAGATTTGTATATACGAAACTATATTGCACATTTTAACTATATTCCGCATGCTGAAATTTCACTTTTAGAAGTGCTGGAAAAATTTAAGAAAACTACTTTCTTATGATAGAAAACTTAAAAAAATGCAGTTATGAAATCAGTAGTGGATATATTAAAGGAATATGGTTTTGTAGCAACATTTAAAAATAGGAGCAGATAAGAAAATAGGAATTCAGACTTTAGAGTCGGAAAAAAATTGTACATTTGAAAAAAAATTTAAAAAAAGAAAAAAATTAATGACTGATAGAAATTCAGAAGAATTGTGTGAACTTGTGAAAGTTATGTTTGAGTATAAAATGAAAGAAAAATCTGAAAAACTAAAAAAATGTGAAGTAATTTAGTTCAAAAAAAGAAAATCATATCCGGAGAAATAAGTATCAGAGAAAAAAATCATAAGAAAAGAAGCAAAAAAATTTTGGAATATTAGTTTGCATTATCAAAAATATGATAAAAATAAATTAACGGGGTAATCTAAATCGCTAGAGTGTGTCTGGAAACTATTAAAATACATTTAATTTTTCAGGCACACTCTAAATAAACAAGTAAATAAAATATAAAAATATTATCCCATAATTCGATGGGATTTAGAGTACCCCAAAAAAATAAAAGGGGACTAAAAACTTCCTTTCAAATTTGAAGAGTTTAGTAAAAGTGATTTAGAGTACCCCAAAAATGAAAAAGTACTGAAATATATATAGGTTTCTAAATTTAACTTTTTAGATGATTTTTTTGGGATGTTAGAAAGGATGATGTTTTAGATAGGTTAAAAGATGTATTAGAGTATATAGTAAATAAATTATTAGATATTTTTTTAAAGAATTGGTTTTAGAAGTTTTTAAGAAGATTAGTGTCAAAAATCATTTTAGATAGTATTTTTTTAAGAATAGGAAAAATCACGGTAAATTTCTATATTAAAAATAGAAATATGTTATCGTGATTTTTGTTATTCAAAATTAAAATTGCTAAGTTAATTTAGAGATAACTTTTTGCATATTTTTACAATTTTTTTGAAAAAAATGTTATAATAGTAAAAAAATTTATAAAAAAATCTTCAGTTTAAGGAGAAAGATACTATGAAAAATTAGTTATAAAGGAATTGGATCTAATTTAAAAGAAATATTATTTGAAGAATTTAGGAAAAATGAAAATACACTTTTTGTATTTGAAAAATTCAGCTTCATTTTTTTGAAATTAAAAGAAACTTTTTGCAAAGATGAGAAAATGCAGCAAGAATTAGGGATTTTTTTCAGAATTTTTAAGATGATGAACAGTTATGATTTTTTTATGAAAATCTTTTGTTACAGACAAAAATTGTGATAAAAAGAAGAAAAACAGGTTGTATTATTTTTATAATGCATTGACACAAAAAGCTAAAAAAAGAAGATGAAGATTAAGAATTATTATGATGTTATTGATATTGCCTATAATTATTATAATTTATTTGCAGAACTTCAGGAATATAAGATTGATTTAGAAAAGGTGGAGTTGGAGAAATGGCAGGTTAAAACTTTTAAAAACTTTACTTGAAATTGATAATGAAATTAAAAATTGTACAGCTAAAAAGGACTAATTTTGTCATATATGCTTAGAAATGTAGAAAATATTTCGGATAGTTTTTTAAAAATTTAATAAAATTTGTTTTGTAAATAAAGTTAAAATTACACCTTTTTGAAAAAGAAATAATTAAAAAAATATTGAAAGCAGAGGAATTATAGTAAAAAAATATTCTGCAGCTTAGTAAAAATGATTTTAATGAAGAAAAATTAAAAATAAATGACAGTTTTTCAATTCCTAATAAAAGTGAATCTTTGGAAAAAAATTTGAAACAAATATTGAAATTTTTGAATATGAAAATAAATTTTCACAGCTTTTGGGAATGATAAAAAAACTGAATGACAGTGAAAATGAAGAAAAAAATTGAAAAATATAGCAAATTTTTAAAATTTATGATTTGCAGAATAACGGAGAAGATGGGAAAAAGGATTATCAGCTTTTAAAACAAGAAAAAAATTTCTTTTAATCTGGAAATTACTATGCAAAAAACAAAGATTTACAAAATATTGGAACTAATCTGTAATATTTTGGAAAAATGTAAAAGTTATTGGAAAAATTCTGAAAGTGATGAAGTAGAAAATGAAGATTTTGAATCTAGAATTGAAACTGAAAAAATTATAAAATAGAAAATGAGAAAACAGAAAAATTTAGAAAAACTATGAATTTGAATTTGAAAAGGAAAATAAAAAAAGAATGTAACCAATCTTTAAAAAAATTAGAATGAAAGATTTGTATGATGCATTTAAATCTAATGATTTTTTTAAAAATCTTTTAAGTTAAAAAAATCTTATAATTTTTTGTGGAAATTGCTAGAGAGGGATATAAATATATTTCTAAAAATGAAATTTTTAGAATTTTTGAAAAATCAAAATGAAAGATATTATAAAAATTGGACAGATATTGATATTGAAGGAATTATTAATTTAATTGATGAAATTGAAAGGATTTTTTTGAATATCAGATGCTTAAAGAATATAGAAGCTATCTTGAGGAAATTTTTTTGATAGAAGCGCGAGTTGATAAAGATATTCGAGATAAGTATTTTGAAGCTTTATCGGAAATGGTAGTGCTGGAAGATTTTTTTCATTTGATAATTTATGGAGTGGTTTTTTTAGTGAAAAATGTAATTTCAGCAAGTTTATTGAAACTATTTTTTTGAAATATTTAGATAAAAAAAGCGATTAGTTTAAATCTTGAAAAAGTGACGAGCAGGATAGTGAAAAATATTGCAAAAATATTCTGATTAATTCATTTTCAGCAATTTCAGAGACTCAAAAGGAAAACCTTATACTTCTCAATATTCAAGATACATTTCCAAAAAGTAAATGTAAACAATTATTTATTTACAAAAAAATTCAACGTGCAAAAAAATAGGGCTTCCTATAAGTGATGATGAAAAGCGAATTGAGATTTTTTTAAATTTTATCAAAATATTCTAGGAGCAAAAAAATGTTTATTTATCTTATGTAAAAAAATCAAGATGAAAAATATAGATTCGGCTGGAGTTATTGAGGAAATTAAACTAAAATACAGTATAAAAGCACAAAAAAATAAAATAAAATGAGAATGACGAACTGGATTTTATAAAAAAACTATTTTTTTGGAAAAATATAGAAAAAAACATGGAAACCACGAGAAATTGGAAAAATTTATTCCATCTAAGCTGGAAAAAAATTTAGATAAAAATTAAATCAAAAAAATTGAGTCTTGGATATTATGATTTTTGAAAAAGATGGAAACCTTTGAGTATGGGTATTATTTAGATAAAATGATTGAAGTAAACTGAGATTGAAAAAAATTGAAGAAAAAAATTAGAGGATAAATTATTTTGGAACTATTATTCATTTAATTTATGAAAAAAATTGTTTCTAAAAAAATAAGGAAAATATTGAGAAAAAGAAACTTTTGATAAAAAAAGTAAGGAAGATGAAAAAAATTTTTAAAAAAAGGAAATTAAGGATGTTTTTAAAAAGATGTTCTAAATTCATATAAATATAAAATTTCTGAAGATTATTTGGAATTTTATAAAAAAATCTCATTTAAAGAAATTGTAAAAATCAGTAGAAAAAAATATTGAAAAATGATGAAAAGAATTGAAAATGAAGATGAAATAAAAATTTATTCGGAAGAAAAAAATAAAACTTAAATCAGAAAAAGAAACTTTATGAAAATATTTTTTTATAAATGGAGTAATTGATTTGCACTTAAAATTGAAAGAAAAAGAAATTTTGTATGACTATAAATCTGGTGTCCTAAAAAAATAAAAAAAGGAGAAGAAAAGAAAGAAAAAGTTGACAATGCTTTTTAAACAATTAGATTACTACTCTATTATGCTTTCTGAAAGAAATAGTCAGGAAATAGAAAAATTTGTAGTGGATGTATGGAATGGCGATATAATGGATGATAAAAAGAAAAGAAGAAGAAGAATTTCTGAATGAAGATGATATTCTCAAAAGTCGTAAAAAAATATTATGAAACTGATTATTATGATATTGGTGATGTAAAAGATGTGCAAAACTACACCTATCAAACTTATAAAAAAATATGCAGAAGGGAGGATGAATTAAATGATGAAAAATAAATAATATAAATGAAAAACAAAAATAAAAATTATTTTTGAAAGCAAAGTGCAGGAACTGGGAAGACTTATAGATTATCACTAGAATATATTGCAAACTTGATAAAAAGGTGTAAATTATAAAAAAATATAGTTGTAATGACTTTTTACTAAAAAGGCAACTGCGGAAATTAAAGAGAGAATTTATGATTTTTCTTTATCAAATTGCATTTGAAAAAAATATAACTGGAAAGAGCTGGAAAATAGCCTAAAAGAACTTTATGGATTCTCCGATGATGAAATCTTAAAAAAATAACTTACAAAAATATGTATTTTTGAAATGATCAAAAAAATAAGGATGAAATCAGAATTTACACAATTGACGGATTTACAAACAGAATTTTTAAAAAAATACGATCGCTCCATATTTTTGGTGTTTATAGCTATGAAACAATTGACGAAGAAGAAGATGAATTTTACAATGATATTTTTGATTAAAAATAATTGGAAATAATAACTATTTCGAAAAAAATTTAAGTTTATGATAGATGAAGAAAAAAAGACAGGAAAAATATCTCGACTTATGTAAAAAGTTGTAAAAATCGCTACTGAATTTGCAGGAAAAATTTTTTTGCTAGCTGGCAATAATTACAAAGAAGCAAATCTAGCTTTGAAAAAAATAGTAAATCAAGTACAGATTTTTGTAAATATTTTTTTGAAAAATATTCTTAAAAAAATACGAAAAATTGCTGAAATAAAAAAAGAGAAAACGTTACTGAAATATTAAATGTAAAATTTACTGATATTTTTTTAAAAAAATTTGAAGAACTAAATCAAAAATAATCCCTGATACTTCTACTGTGCAAGATAAAAAAATAGAATTAATATTGGAAAAATCAGATGATATTTTTTTGGTACAGGAAATATTTGGAACGGGAAAAACTGGTGGAAAAGAAGCCAAAGAACTGCTGGATACAATGAAAAAGATCAGGAACTTTTGCACAAATCAATCTCAAATTATATTTTTTTATGAGAAAAATATTACCGAATGACAGGAAAATAAAAGAATTTGCAAAAATTATATTTGACATTGCAGAACAAACAAAAATTAAGTACAAAAAGATTTACTCACACAGATATTTCTACATATACGTATAAGTTTATTTTTTTGACAAGGAACTAGGATTTGTAAAAACTGACAATAAAAAAATAACAACACAGTTACAGGAGATTTTTTTGGAACTTATTGGTGGACAAATTGATACAATTATGATTGATGAGTTTCAGGATACAAGTATTTTGCAATGGAAAAATTTTTACAATTACTTCTTTCAAGTGCCAAAAAAATATTATTTGCGTTAGTGATGAGAAACAAAGTATTTACAATTGGCGTGGTGGAGAAAAGGAACTTTTTGAAAATTTGGAAAATCTGATCGGTGGAAATGTTCAGAATTTGGAAAAATCCTATCGAAGCTACAAGCAAATTATTGAAAATGTAAATAAAATTTTTAATAATTATAATGAAAACTGGAAATATACAAATTCGTTGTATCGTGATGATGAGGACTATCAGAGAGGATATTTTTGGATATTATTTTCAAAAAGAAAATCTAAATATAAGAAAGAGGAAGAAAAAAACCTGAAAAAGCATACGAAGAAATGATACGAAACTTAAAAAGAAGGGAAAATTCAGAATCTTGGGAAAAAGCTGTATAATTTGTCGTGGAAATAATGAGCTTGCGGAAATTACAGCAAGGCTGAATGAAGAAAAAAATTCCATTTACGCTTGAGAGCAATTCTTCGATTTTTGGACTACAAAGCTGTTAAACCGCTATATAAGCTAATAAAATTTTTTTGTCTATCATAATTTTTGTTTATTTATTGGAATTTATGCGAAGTGATTTAATTGGGTGCCTGAATAATCACGTAAAAATATTTGGTAGAAAAATAAATATTTAATTGAAAAAAATATATTACAAAAAAATATTAATTTATCGAATAAAAAAATCTGAAAAAAATAAAAAAATAGTTTTTGAATATTTTTGTAGAAAAACTTGGAAAATTTGGAAGAAAAAGGAAATTTGATGGAATATAAAAACATTGATTTTATGGAAAGAAATGGGCTTTTCATTTTCTAAAAATTTTGGAAAAAAATAAAAGAACTTTACAAACTTTCGGTTAATTTAAACAACAAATATTCAAATGAGAATTTTTTTCAAAAAAAATTATTCAAAAATTTTGATGTGACAAGTTTCTATTCGACAAATAGCGATATAAAAAAATATTTTTTCAATTTTTTTCAATATTTTTAAAAAGAATTTGATAATTTGTACGAATTTATCGTGCATGTTGAAGATGAAAGGGATAATTTGCATCAAATAAGCAGTTCTGATGAGAACACCATAAATTTAATGACAATTCATAAGTCCAAAGGATTGGAATTTGATACAATAATTTATTATAGAAAAGGAAAAACAGGTGGAAATAATTTTAAAAACTTTTGAAACATATTTTTAATTATGATGAAACTTTTTCCAATGTAACCAATTTCCTGATAATTTTTTCAAAAATATTCTAAAAATGTAAAAAGAACTAAAAAGAATATAAAATGATTGCTGAAAAATTCTCAAAAAGGAAAAAAATGGAAGAAATAAATGCTGATTATGTTGCTTTTGACACGTGCGATCTCCTTTTATATTGTGAAGCAGTTATCAAAAAAATTGACTCCAACTAAGAAAAATCCTAAAGAATATGAATTTTTCAGATACTTTTTATAAATAAATTAATTGAAGTTTATAATGGTAACGAAAAAAAGAATATCATAATGGGAAAAATTATTGAAACAATTAAAATAAAAAAATGAAAAATATAAAAAAACTCTGAAAAAAATTTAAAATAAACAATAAAAATTTTTGGAAACTTATTTTTTTCAAAAGATAAATTTCAAATAAAAATCAAGTATAACTTTAGAAAAAGAATTTAAACGAAAAAGGTCTTGCAATGCACTATTATTTTGAGCATATTTTTAAATGATTTGGAAAATGAGAAAAAGATAGCAAAATCTGCACTTTTGAGCCGATATGGGAATATGCTGGGGAAAAAAATTGTGGAAGAACTGATTGTCAGAATGGATAAATTTATTGAAAAAAATATCAATATTTATGATAAGAAATATAAAGTTTATAATGAATTTGAAGTTTATGATTCTGAAGGGAAGAAGCGTATTATTGACAGAATAAATATTGATGAGAATAACAGGAAAATCTATATTTATGATTATAAGACTGGATTTGAGCCTGAAACGAAAAAAAGAATATCAGGAGCAAATTGAGGAATATAAGAATATTTTTAAGGGGAAAAAGTTTCAGAGGATTATGAAATCGAAGTAAAATTGCTGGAAGTTTAAGAATAAATTATTAAGAGTATTTGATGAACTAAATTAGCAAGGAGTTTTGATCCCGTGTTTCAAAAACATTTATTTTTAAGTTTTTTTCAAAAAAATGGTTTTTCTATTTCAAAAAAATAAGATTAATAGGTTATAATAATATAAAATGATTAAAATTTAGGAGGAAAAAAATATGTCAATATTAGTTTTTTTGGACACAAAAATCCAGATACAGATACAATTTGTTCGGCAATTGCTTATGCGGAACTAAAAAAATAAATTGGGAAAAAGATGTAAAGGCTGTAAGACTTGGAGAAGTTAATGAAGAAACTAAGTATGCCTTGAACTATTTTTAAAGTTGAAAAAGCCTGAATTGGTGGAAAATGTGGCTGGAAAGGAAATTATTTTTAGTAGATCATAATGAAAGAACTCAAACTGCTGATGGATTTGAAGAAGCAAAAGGTTTTTGGAATTGATTGATCATCACAGAATTTCAAATTTCAATGTAGATGAGCCATTGTATGCAAGAGTAGAGCCTGTTGGATGTACTGCGACTATTATTTTAAAATTATTTAAGGAAAATGGTCTTGCACCAAGTAAAGAAACTGCTGGACTTATGTTAAGCGCAATTATTTCAGATACATTATTGTTTAAATCTCCAACTTGTACACAATGTGACGCAAAGGCTGGAAAGGAATTGGCTGAAATTGCTGGAGTAGATTTGAAGGAATATGGACTTGAAATGTTAAAGGCTGGAACTGCGCTTGGAGATAAATCTGAAGCAGAACTTCTTAATATGGACATGAAAATATTTGAAATTGATGGTGAAAAAATTGGTGTAGCACAAGTCAATACTGTAAATGAAGCGGAAGTTTTAGAAAGAAAAGAAAAATTATTGGCTGAAATTGATAATATTATTGCAAAAGAAGGGCTAAAAATTCTTTATGCTTGCAATTACAAATATTTTTAACAAATGATTCTACAGCATTAGTTTCTGGAAATGGAAATGATGTTATTGAAAAAGCATTTGGAGAAAAAAAGTTGACAGTAATTTAGTAACTTTGAAGGGTGTAGTTTCAAGAAAGAAACAAATTATTCCGCCATTGACAAAAAGCAATTCAAGGATAAGATTACAAAAATAAAAAAATAAGGATTTTAAAAATGGCAATAATAAAATTTAAAAAAAGGGAAGAGCTGAAAATTTTATTTGCGGTAAAACTGCCTATGATAATTTCTGAGCTTTATAAACAGTCTAGAAATAAAAAGGGAAGCGAATGAAATAATAAGAAATGCCTTTAATATGAAAAATAGAGTAATTAACACATTGGAGCTAGTTGACGGATTTGGAAACCAGTTTTTCCGTCCTTGTCATTTACGATAATATTATGGAGGAAAAAGGAGCTTTTAAAATATAATCTGGATGTTGAGGAAATTAACTTTAGAATTTTTGGAATTTGACTTTAATAATAAAATTGAAGTTGAAGAAACTATAAAATATATAAAAAGGACATATTAGCTTTTCTTATAATTATATGAATTTTGAAAATACTTTGGCAAGGGTAAGTTCCCCTTGTCATAAAAGCAAATAAAATCGGTCTATAATATAAAAAAAGTGAGGGAGAATAATGAAGAAAAATAGCGATATTGGTTAGCATGTTAATGATTATGATGGTTAGCATTGCTGAAGCCAAAGGAAGTAAAAATCATCAAAAAGAAAGAAAAATAAAAAAATTTGAGAAAAATAATGAAGGATTTTTCAAATGGAAGCTGTAATGAAAAACTACAAAAGGGGATATTACATTTTTTTATATCCTGAAGCAGCTCCAAAAAAATGTTGCGAATTTTGTATTTTTTTGGCAAAAAAATGATTTCTATAATGGATTAAAGTTTTTTAGAGTTGTTCCAAATGGACTTGTTCAGGGAGGAGATCCTGCTGAAAATGGAACTGGAACGACAGGATACATTATTCCAGATGAGAAAAAGAAATGGCTAAATTTTGATGTTGAAGGAATATTGGCAATGTCAAATTCAGGGACCTGATACTAACAGCAGCCAGTTTTTTTATTACTATGGAGGCAATGAAGGAACTGAATGGAAAAGTATACAATTATTGGTGGAATAAAATCTCGTGAAGACTTGAGAGTAATAAGAACTTTAAGGGAAAATGACAAAATATTGAGTGTTGACATTAAAGGAAAAAAAGTTGACAATTTCTTGAATTATTTCCCTGATGAAGTCAGTGAATGGGAATCAAAACTGAAAAAAACCATCAAATCAATAAAAAAATATTAAGACTTTTAATTTTTTTAAATGAAAAAAATTTATTAGGGAAATTTAAGCCTATAGTAAAAAGTTATTGATATATTAAGAAAAATGTTAAAATATTTGATATAAATTAAAATAATGAAAGGGAGACTGAAATGAATAGATTAAGAAATTTATTAAAAAGTGAAAAGTTAAGTTTATCTCAATATTTTTGAGGAAGCGTATAAACTTTTTAATGAAATGATTAGAGATGATAATAAAGATATAATGATTATTATGTTTTTTTATCATTGATTTCAGTGCTATTAAGAAATATCATTGGAACTTTGGTATCATTTGCTATGTTGATTAGAATATGGTTTTTTTATAGAAAAGTTATTTTTAAAATTGAAGGGAAAAAGATATGAAACAGGTGATGCAACTGTAAAATCATTTGTGTTGCTTGGAATTAGCTTGTTGGCAGGACTTTTGGTAGGCCTTCTTATGCTTCCGTATATAAGTGGAATAATAGGGATGACATTGTATGGCGGAGGAGGAATTGGAATTTTAGCAGCCATAATCATTCCAATTATTATTCTTATAGTGGTCTTTATTGTTGTGCTGCTATTTATATTATATTTTTATACCTGCATACATGTCTAGAAATGGAAGTATTAGTGAAACATTTAAATATAATCTTTTTCCTTTGTAAAAATGATAGAATGAGAATGTTTTTACCTGTAATTGTCTTGCTTGTTTCAGGATTTGTATTAGGAGTTGTATTTGGATTTTTTTGGAACTGTAGGAACTATTATAGGAGCGCTTATAAGTTCGGCTGTCAATTTGTTTCAAGTAATAATAGTTTCAATAATTTATTTAAATGTAGAATATAATACTGAAATTCCTGAAGAGTTTTCTTTTGCAAAAGAAAATTATAAAAAAATAAAGCGAATAAAGCTGCAGATGAAAGTAAAAAAATAGAAAATAAAACTTTAACAGAAGAAAAAGATGATGAAAATAATTAATAAAAAAATATTTAATTTTTATAAAAAAACTGTTTTTGGCTATGTAACGATGGCTTGAAACAGTTTTTTTCTTTAAATGCTATTTTTTTAGTATTACTACATTTTTTTACTCTGTCTTCAAAGACAAAAAAATTTGAAACATTTGGTCACTTATGATATAATAAAAAAACAATAATTAAGTATGTCAAATACGGATGATTTTTGAACTGGAACAGTAAGGAAATTGAGAATGTCTAGAAAAAAATAAAAAGGGGCTTAAAAAAAGTTGTGATTTAATTGGGGCAGGTTCAAAAACATAGAGGTGTGATATAATTTTAGTGATTGATAAGGTATTATATAATAAAAAAATAAAAAGGTTGAAGAAATGAAAAGGATGAAAAAAATATAAAGTATTGTTTATTTTGCTGTTTTTATATCATACTTTGTGGCAAGCTGAATGCTGCTGGGGAAGTAATAGATTTGGAAACAGAAAAGTCTAGAATAAATCTGGAAACGGAAGAAATAGAAACAGAAGGTAACGTTACTGTAAAATATGAAGATTATACGATAAATGCTGACAAATTAAAAAAATTGCTAATAAAAAAATATTCTTTCAGGTTCTGGAAACGTTGAATTTTTCTCAAGGTTCTCAAATTATAAAGGCTGATAACTTTATCTTTGATATGGATACAAAAGCTGGCAAAAAAATATTTAATTCAGAAAGTTATGATTCTAACTTAAAAATTACGTTATGGTGGAGAGGAAACTTTAAGTTTAGGGAATAAGGCAATTTTTTTATAAAAAAATGGATGGTTTACTACGAGTCCTTATGAAAAAAACCTAATTATAAAATAAATGCAGAAGAGCTGGAAATTTATCCAAATAAAAAGGCTATTGCAAGAAATATTGGCTTTTTTTGCTGGAGGAAAAACTTGGTTTAAGCTGCCATATTATGTAACTTCTCTAAAGCCGTCAACTCAAAGGGCTACATTATTTCCTTACATTGGGATGGATAGCGACAGAGGGCTTTTTGGAATTATGGGGTTTGACTATGATTTAGGTCCGCTTGCACAAGGATTTGTTGATTTTGAATTAAGTACAAAGCAAAAACTGGCTTTAAAAGTTTCAAATGATTATTCCTTCTGGGGAAATAATTCTGGAAATATATTTGTAAACAGGGTTGTTGTTCCAATCGGAAATCATAAGCAGGAATGGGATTTTAAATGGAATCATAAAGTTACAAATGTTCCGAAAAAGCCAAGGAAGATAGAAAATTTTACGATGCAGGTTATGGAATCTGGAATTTAAATTATCAAAATATTACAACTAATTTAATGTATGCAGTCGACGGTGCAAAATTAAAGGATGATTATACTGCATTTGTAGATAAATATAGACATATTGGTTTCTGGGATATGAATATTAATCAGGAGCTTGGTCAAAATGGAGAATTTAATGCAAAATATTATTGGACACAGGATAAGCATGCATTAAAGGCATTGACTGATATAAATGACAAGATTATGAAGGATGATGATCTTGATCCACGTAGAACAGACGTTGATTTGTATAAGAGCATAAAGTATACAAATGGTAATAAAGATGTGGAAATAACAGTGGATAATGAGGATTTTCGGGATATTAATCCTGGATATGTCGGAGATTTGAACTCATATAGAAAAAAAAGAAATTATGGAATTGACTTTAGGGGGCCAAAAATAAAATTTGATTATCTTAATTCGGATAAGGATGAATATGGAGAACTTTTAGGAATGCGAGATCGTGGTGATGACAAGACGATTCATTGGGTTCAGAATGTTGCTTATGACAAGAGAAAGGAATGGGGATTGACATTTGGAAATTATTATCCATTCAGGGAAAGTGACTTTTTTGGATATCAGCCTCGTACTGGCTATCAGAATTTAACAAATACGCTGTATTTTGGAGCACAGGCAAAGCAAGTTGAGATAATAAAAAAAGAATATGAATATGATTATACAAGAGATAATGAAAATTATAATGCATTATTCTTAAATCCATCAACAACTGATGAAAGCCGTATTTATAAAGTTTATGAAGATAATGAGATAATACGCCGTCCTAAGAAAAATCATTTATGAAAAATATAGATCACAAAAGATTTAATATGGGTAATGACAGAATTGATATTCCATTGAGAGAATCTTTTGTCGGATATAACTTAGCTTTTTGAAAACCGTGATTATAGCAGTTTACCAGTGCCTGAATTTAGAAATGGAAAAAAAGTAGAAGATCTGAATTCAAAAACAGGATATAAAGTTGCAAGAGATGCAAGCGGAGATACTATAAAGCAAAAGTCCATCAATGAAAATTTTTACATTGGATACAAGATTATTTACAACAATTTTTTTGACAATACTTCCAAGAATAATAATAAATACGATGTAAAAGTTACAAATGATGTAACAGTAAGTTTTCAGCGGACAACTGCTGATAGCGCAACTTATGGAGGGTATGACATTGTAGAAGTTCCAACAAATGCTATTGGACTTAGAAATGATTTTTAACTATCATATAGGAAATGTAACGTTTAATTATAATTTAGCAATGAGAGATGACAGACATTTTATGGATCACTGGTTAAAAAAATAGATATGTTAAAAACTATTTTAAAGCTGATATTGCAAATAAACGTTTTGTAAGCCTTAATTTTTGAAAATAATGATGAGTATGAATTTAAAGATTTTTAAATCTGAAAGGGATTTTAATAGAGAAATTCAATATGGATATGTATCAGATGCTGGAGATAACTTTCCTGTATAAGTTTTTCTGATAAAAAAATAAACAGTTATTTCCATATAATACCAGTCTTGGATGGAATCAGAAGATATACAAGGAATCTCTAAAGGAAAGAAGTTTTTGGAATCAATTTTTAATGAATGGGGACTTTGAATATACGAAATACATTAAATAAAGCGAAATGATATTTATGGAAATGTTGCGACGTTTGGATATCCAGCATTAAAATTAAAAACAAACTATCATAAGTTGGGATTTGTCTATGATACTTCAAAAATGAAAAAAATAAAAAAATTTGAGTCAGACCATTATTTTTAGAATAAATCTTGGATTTGGTAAAAAAATATACAGGGATTTGAATAATACTCCAATTATTACTTCAGATGACAGATATATACGTGGAAATGATTATACTACAATTGGATTTTTATATAAATATGAAAATAATGCTAAACCTAGATATGCTGCTGATCTGGACAAAAAGGAAAAAGACAGGGAAGCAGAAATTATAAAATCTGAAAAATCAAATTAAAGATGTAAATATGGTAAAAAAATTCAAATACACAGGAATTTTTCTATTAACAATGCCAATAAATCTAATATAGATAATATTGTTGTAAATAGTGATAATAGGCTATTTTTGAGCAGTGATGAGGAAGAAGCGTATAAAAGTTATGTGGAAGAGGAAAATTATCGTCAAAATAAGTTCAGCTTAAATGATTTTAATGCTAAACTTCAAAATTTGAGAAGTCATAAAAAATATTTCCAAATTGGGATGGATATGCAAATAGATGGTTCTGATGCGACTAATCCTAGCGGAATGAAGGGATTTGACAAAATTAATGATTTAACATTTAAAGTTGAAGCGGGATATTTGGAAAAAATGTTTGTAAGATATGCTTTTATAATGGAAAGACCAGACAGAATATATCGTAATGACTCGACACGTAACAGTACCTTTGACTTTAGAAAACATGAATTTGAAGGAAAGTATATGTTTTCACGAGATCCAGACAAGCCATGGTGGGTCGGTGGAAAAATCCAATATGTGCAAAATGGAGCACCTAAATCTTCTGATCCTGAAATCTATGAAAGTTCATGGTATGCTAAAAAAGTTAATAAGCTGACTTTAGGAATGGTGACATTGACACATAGATTTGAAAATGTTGAATGGGAAATTGGAACAGGAATGAAATGGGATAAGCCTAGCAACAAAAAATTAGGATATTATCCAGTAGTTTCATTAAAATTTGGAGTAACTCCATTCTCGGAAAAGAATGTTCAATTTAACTATTCTGGAAAAGGATTTGAATTTGGAGCAGGATTATAAAAATTATACTTATTTTGAATATTATTTATCAAGGGATTTTGATCCCTTGTTTTTATTTTTTTATTTCTTGTTATACTATTCCCCGTTTAAAAAGCAAATATTTGTTTTAACAAAAAGATAGCAAGAAGTCGTAGGCTTTCTATAAGTGGGAGATGAATTGCTTTTTGTAAAAATTGAAAAAGGATACTCTTATGATACAATTTTTGTATAAATAATGATAAAATCTCTAAAGAAATAATTAAAAAAATAATATTCAAAAATCAAAAAGGAGGTGTAATTTTATGAAATATAATTTGGCATTCAAATACAGAATTTATCCAAATAAAGATCAAGAATTGTTGATAAACAAGACTTTTTGGATGTGTTCGTTTTGTTTACAATACGATTTTTATATCGCTAATAAAAATTTATGAAGAAACTGGAAAAAAATAAAATAGTTACACCTGCCAGTTTGAAAAGTGAAAAATCAATTTTTAAAAGAAGTAGATAGTCTGGCACTTTCAAATGCTCAATTGAATGTAAAACGATCGTTTACGAATTTTTTTCAGAAGAGAGCAAAATTTCCAAGGTTCAAATCTAAAAAGAATAATGTTAAAAGTTACACGACAAATTGTGTGAATAATTCGATACGAATTGAGGAAAAATAAATATTTGGTCTTGCCAAAATTGAAAAAGTAAAAATTGAAATATCATAGAGAAATACCGAAGGATTACAAGATAAAGTCAGTAACATTGACAAACAGTAATGGAAATTACTATGTTTCTATTTTGACGGAATTTGAAAAAGAAATTCAAAAATGTCAAGTAATGATAAAGTAATTGGACTTGATTTTTTTCAATGTCTGAATTATTTGTCAGTTCTGAAAACCAAAGGGCTGATTATCCAAAATATTTTTAAGATGTTGGAAGAAGAATTGAAAAAAATTACAAAAATCATTGTCAAGAAAAAGTGAAATTTTCTAAAAAAATTGGTATAAACAAAAAAATGAAAAATATCAAAATTGCATGAGTATATCAAAAAAATTGCCGAAGAGATTTTCTACATAAATTATCGAAAAAATTGTCTGAAACATATAATGCTGTGGTTGTTGAAAATTTGAATATGAGAGGATGAGCCAGGCATTAAATTTTGGAAAAAGTATAGGAGATAATGGATGGGGAATGTTTTTGAGGATGCTTGAGTATAAACTGATGTTTTTTAGGGAAACAATTTTTGAAGATAGATAAGTGGTTTCCATCATCGAAAAATTTGCAGTAAATGTGGAAATATTAAAGAGGAACTGAAATTATCAGAAAGAAGTTATAAATGTGAGTGTTGTGGGATTGAAATTGATAGAGATTACAATGCAGCATTGAATATAAAAACATTGGAAAAAGCAATGTTGAAATATTAAAAATAAAAGAAGACAGGGTAGGAACTACCCAAAGAGCTTGGTAAATATATTTGGCTAGCAAAAAGCAGGTACTTCCCAAGAAGCTCCCTGCTTCTAAAAGCGGGAGTAGTTCACTTATTTATTATTTGAAAATAAATATCAGGTTTAATCTGCTAAAAAGATTTACAACATATCCATTATTCAAATTGGGTTTAGTATTAGAATAAGGAGAAGCACGAGATATTAAAAAAACGCCAGTCACCACTTTATAAATGGAAATTCTGGCGTAATTTAAAAATTATAAGTTTTTATGTGAATAAAAAAATTATTAATTTACAAATTGAACTTCAATCCGTCTATTTGCTGCTCTTCCTTCTTCTGTATCATTTGAAGCGACTGGGTTAAGATCACCATTTCCTTTTTGTTTCAATTATTTTTTTCAGGAGCAAGTCCAAGTTCAATTAATTTTTTTCTTCAACACTTTCAGCTCTTCTTAAAGATAATTCTTTGTTATATTGTTTAGTCCCTTTGGAATCAGTATATCCGATTATAGAAACTTTATAATTTTTTTAGATTCAATATAATTTTTTTAATTTTTTTCCAGTATAGGATTGTATTCTTCCTTTATTGTGGCACTATTAAAATCAAACTTTAATTTACTTGTATCCAGTACGACAACATCAGATTCATATTTGCTTTTTTTGATACTTCAAGATCATCTATATTGTTTTTCTCCGTCAACTTCAACTGCAGTAGTTCTCATCGCATTATCACGAAGATTTGATGTTGTAATTTTTTTGCTGTAGTTGGAGCAGAAACTAATAATACAGATAACATTGCAGTTATTTTTTTGATTTTTTTCCATATTAGACCTCTCTTCCTTTTTTTATTATAATATATTTTTTTAAAAATCTAAATTTTTTTACAATTATATAACTAAATAAAAAAAGTATAAACATATTTGAATTATACTTTCCTTTATTTAGTATAGCATATTCTTTTTAATTTTCATAGATTTTTTTGATAAAACTGAAGAAAAAGTAAAAATTGAATTGCCTTGTTTTTTTGTATAGAATATGATATTCTAGTAATATGATTTTTGAAAGCATAATTAAATTTATTTAAAATCAAATTGATAAAAATTAATACTATAACGTAGTGTTAAAAATAGAAGAGGGATGTAAAAAAATATGGAAAAATCAAAAATAATTAGAGGGACAAGCAAATGTGCAAGATTTTTTGTTTGTGATACGACAGAAATCGTGAGGGAAGCAAAAAAAATACACGATCTTGATCCGATAGCAACTACGATTTTTTTGGGAAATTGCTGACTGCGACTGCTATGATGGGGAAAGATCTGAAAAATGAAAAGGATTTGGTGTCGGTTAGAATTAACGGGGATGGTCCTTATGGAAATATGCTTGCAACTGGGAATATGAATGGAGAAGTAAAAGGTTATATTGCAAATCCTGAGGAAAAATTTCATCAGATTGTGGATGAAAATGGTAATTTTATAAAGGACGAAACGGGGCAAATAAGATTTATTGGAAATGGAACAATGCAGGTTATAAAGGACTTGGGATTACGTGATCCGTTTTCTGGCGTTACTCAAATAAATGAAGAGGATATTGCTGATATTGTCGCCCATTATTTTCTTTTGTCTGAACAAATAAAATCCGTTGTTGCACTAGGAGTGAAATTGATGAAAAATGGCGAAGTGAAAAGGGCTGGCGGTTATTTAATCCAGTTGCTGCCAGGAGTAGAAGACGGATTTATTGACAAATTGGAAAATAAATTGCTGCAAATTAGAACAATTACTGAACTTTTAGAAGGTGGAATGAGCCTTGAACAGATTGTGGAGCTGCTTTACGAGGATATTTCAGTATTTGAAGATGAAACAGATGTTGATGGTGCCCATAAAAAAGTTTATGTGGAAGATTTTTGAAATTTTTGGAAAAAAATCAGATTTGGAATACAAGTGTAACTGTACAAGGGATAAGTTTTACAGAGGATTAATTACGCTTGGAAAAAGATGAAATTAATAAAATTTTTGGAAGAAGAAGGAAAAAAATTGAGACTGAATGTCATTTTTGCAGAAAAAATATGAGTTTACAAAAGATGATTTTTAATTGGGATTAATTATAAAATAATAAGGAGATGAAAAATGTCAAAATTAAGAGTAGGTGTAATACGTGGGGGAGTTTCGACTGAAAGAGAAGTGTCGCTAAAAACAGGAAGTGAAATTGTAGCAAATTTAAATAGAGATAAATATGAAGTTTTTGATATTGTAATTGATACTGAAAAGGAAGTTTATGAAAAAATAAAAGACTTGAATCTAGATTTTGCTTACATTGCTTTACATGGTGTATTTGGAGAAGATGGAAGAATACAAGCAATTTTACAAAGTTTTGGAATTGCTTACAGTGGACCTGGAGTAATGTCAAGTGCGGTTTGTATGGATAAGGAATTTTCAAAAAGAATTGTTTCTGAATATGGAGTTAGAATTGCAAAATGGAAAAGTGTTCGTGTAGGAGAAACAGTTGATTTTGAAACAGTAAAAAAAGAATTAGGAGATCATCTTATAGTAAAACCAAATAATGGTGGTTCAAGTATTGGAGTAAGTTTTGTGGAAACTGAAGAAGAATTGAAAAAAGGATTAGAACTTGTATTTGGAATGGATAAAGAGGCTTTAATTGAAGAAGTATTGCATGGAGTGGAAATAAGTGTGCCAGTAATTGGTGGAAAAGTTTTCCCAACAATAAGAATCGAAGCACTTGCTGGAGATTACTTTGACTATGAGTCAAAATATGCAAAAGGTGGAGCAAAAAGAATACGTGTTTGAATTCCCAGAAAAAGTACAAGCTGAAATTAATAAATTTGCACAAGATAGCTATTATGGATTAAAATGTGAAGGATTCGCAAGAATTGACTTTATGGTAGTAAACGAAGAAACACCATATTTCATGGAAGTAAACACATCACCAGGAATGACAGCTGCAAGTTTATTGCCAAAAAGTACAGCTTCAAAAGGATACAGCTACTCAGAAACATTAGATTTATTAATTGAATCTTCATTAAAAAGTGGAAAGATAAACGAAAGTAAATATTCATAAAACAAGGGACAAAACCCCTTGTTATCAAATATATCAAAATATGGAGGAAAATATGGAAAGAATAGCAAGTTTTACAGTAGATCATAAAAATTAAACAGAGGAATTTATGTATCAAGAATTGACGAAATTAACGGAAATTACATCACAACTTTTGATGTGAGAATGAAGTTGCCAAACAGAGAACCAGTTATAAATATTGCAGAACTTCATACAATGGAACATTTAGGAGCAACATTTTTTAAGAAATCATCCAACTTGGAAAGATGAAGTTGTATATTTTGGACCAATGGGTTGCAGAACAGGATTTTTATGTAATTTTTAAAAAGGAAAAACTAGAATCAAAGGACATCATTGACTTAATGAAAGAACTTTACAAATTTATGGCAGAATTTAAAGGCGAAATCCCAGGAGCAACTGCAATTGAATGTGGAAACTATTTAGATCAAAAACTTGGCAATGGCTAATTTTTGAGTCGAAAAAGATTTTTGGAAGAAACTTTGGAGAATTTGACGGAAGCGAATTTGGTTTATCCTGAGTAGAATATAAACATTTGGATGTGTTCTAAAATATATTGAATAATTTATTTGATAGTTTTTAGCACATCTTATGTTCATAATAGATTATTATAAAATTTTTATCTTAGCAAGAGTCAAGACTTTGTTGAGAGTAAATAAAATTAAAAATCAAATTGTAAAGATATTAATATTTATTTGAATTTCTATATTTTTGAAAATGACAATTTAGAAAGTAAAAAAAGGAGATTTTTTTATGAAAAAAATACTGATTTTATTTTTTTGGTTATTTTTTTCGTTAAGTTTTTTTCATTTGAATTAAAAAAAGAAAATTTTAAAAAAATTTACAAAAAAATAAGAGTTTAAAAATTATCAGAAGAGGAAATGAAAAAAATCAAAGTGAAAAAAAGTTGTTGAAGTTTTTTTAATAAAGAAATTTTTAGATAGGATAGAAAGTCAAAATAAAGGAATTGAATATTCGGAAAATACTAATTTTTATAACTGGGATTGGAAAAACTTTTTAAAGCGAATGTACCTGATGTTTTGATGAATAATAAAGTCTATGAAAAAAACAATTTATGAAATTGAAAAAGATTAACTTTATTTCAAAAAAATAAAGTGGAAGTAATTTATACTGAAAAAAATTACCAAATATTTTTTTAAAATTATGTTTTCTGAAGAATTTAATAAAATGCTAGAAGATAAAGTTTCGAAAAGAATTGGGATATAAATTGGATAATGAAAAAAATTCAAAAAAATTATCCAATGAAGAAAGAATGAAAAGCAAATGCAATAATTTTTGTCTGAATATCAAAATGAAATGATAAAGATATTGGATAATAATCAGTTTGAGTATATGACTAATAAAAAAATAAGATGATTTTTGGAAAGAAAGAAAAAAAGGATGGGAATATAAAGATGAAGAAACATTAGAAAGTGATGGTTTTGATATTTTTTTGATTCTATGTTTGAAATTTTGGAAAATAATTTGAATAAATGAGGATGAGGTATGAGAATGAAGAAGATGTTAATGTTATTTTTTTACTAACAGCAAGTCTTGGATTTTCAGCAAATTATAAGGTGGAAGTTAAGCCGAATGTGAAAAATTCAACAGTCAGAAATTGAAAAAGAACAATTTGGAAATTGAAAAAGTTTTTTTGGAAAAATACAAAACGAGATACTCTTGAAGGAATAAAAGAGGTTGACAATCAGATTGCAGAACAAAAAAAGATGAATTAGGAGCAAGATTTTTTTGGCGAAATTTTGAAAGAATATATGAGAAATATGGAATATCGTATTAAGGAGATAAATTATAATTCTAGTTCAAGTGCAGATTTAAAATTTGTTTTAAAAAGCACCAAAATTAAATTTTAATTCTCTTTTGGGAGATGAAGACCAAGAAAAAAATAAATAAAAACATTTGAGCAAAAAAACTGGAAAATCAATAAAATATTTGTCAAATGTTTCAGGGGAAGATTTTCAAAAAGAAATGGATGCCAACCTTGATAGATATAATATCAAAAAAACGGTTTCAGATAAAATTAAGGATATAAAAAGAATTTGATGAAAAAGAAGGAACTGTCGAAGCGACAAAAATTAATGGAAAATGGAATATTATAATGAATAATTTAAAATAGAAAATTTTAGAAAAATTAATAAGATTAGAATTTTTTTAATATAGAAAATTAAAAAAATTTTTTTGTAACAAAGGAAGGATTGAAATGGCAAAAAAATAATAGACACACATACACACATTTACGACGAGCAATTTGCAGAAGATTTTGATGAAGTTTTGGAACGGATTGAGGAGCAATTGGAAAGTGCTGTTGTTATTGGGTGTGATTTGGAAACTTCGCTTACGAGTGTGGCTCTTGCGAATAAATATCCGTTTATTTATGCGGTGATTGGAGTTCATCCTGTGGATATAAAAAAATATAATGATGAAGTAGAAAAAAAGAACTCGAAAGATTGGCATTGACTGAGAAAAAAAGGTTGTTGCGATTGGGGAAATCGGACTGGATTATCACTGGATGGAAGATCCGAAGGATGTTCAGATTGCTGGATTTAGAAAGCAGATGGAACTTGCTGAAAGAGTGAAAAAGCCTGTTGTGATTCATACGAGGGAAGCGTTGCAGGATACGATTAATGTTTTGAAAGAATATCCGAATGTTGGTGGGATTTTGCATTGTTATCCAGGATCGCTTGAGGCGGCAAAACCACTTTTAGATAGATATTATATCGGAATTGGCGGAACTTTGACATTCAAGAATAATAAAAAGACGAAAAGAACTTGTGAGAGAACTTCCTTTGGAAAAAGATTGTCCTAGAAACAGATTGTCCATATTTGACGCCAGTTCCTTTTTAGAGGGAAAAAGAAATGAGCCGATTTATACAAAATATGTGGCGGAAGAAATTGCTAGAATTAAGGAAATTTCAGTGGAAGAAGTTATAAGAGTAACTACGGAAAATGCGAAGAAAATTTATGGGATGAAATAAAAAGGAGCAATAAGTGAAGAAGATAAGGTTTTTAATAATTCTTGCGAGTATGATTTTTGAATGTAAATATATTTGGGGCAAAAGCTGATTTATACTGATAAAAAAAGACAAAAAGTGTCTGATTACGATGTAAAAAGAAAGTTTAGTAAAATATCAAAAGAATGAGTATAAAAAAAGGTAAAACTTATTATGCTATAACTGATAATACGACAGGATATGACAATTGGGAGGAAGAAGCTGGAGGTGTGATGCCAAGAACATATCTTCCTAAAAATTGGAAAAAAATAGGGAAACATCCGTTGAAAGATCAGGAAGGCGAGGATCATACGACACTTGCAACGAAAACTTTTCTTGAAACAACAGGGTTTGATACAAGTAAAGTGATAAACTATGGTGCTGAAAATGAATGGAATATGTTAGAAGGAATATTTTCATATAGTACAAGTACACCATATTATTCACAGTATTTATTGACAGATAATGCATGGTATTTTGGAAATGTGATAAATGAAACGCTTTTAAATAATTATATGCCAAGACTTGCAACAGCAAATACAGATGATAGAAATTTATTGATAATAGCTTTTCCAAATGCTGAAGAAAAGAAAAATAATTCTGATGCCGAAGTGCTGCTTAATGATGCAACTGCGAAATTTCCCTTGTATAGTGATGAAATAGCAAAGTTATTTAGAAGCCAGCGAATAATGGTTGATGCTGCAAATTGCTTTAATTATGGGAAAAAAGATGTAACTAATTTTGTTTTGCTGAATGAAAGCTATAGAGGTAAGAAAATATCGGATTTTTCAAATAAATGTACAATGTCACAGAAGAATGATGAAATTGGAGCAGATGCATTGTATGCACGAGGTAATACAATAGTAGCACTTGGAAATATATATAGTAAGGTAAATGACTCAAGTGAATTTGGAACAAGTTTTGCAACCCCTAGAACGGCTGGATATGCGGCAATTATTTTGAATAAATTTAAGGGACTGACTTATCATCAGGTTAAAGAAATTCTTTTGACTACGGCTTATCGTGAAAGAGACAGGCTTGATAATCAGATGGGCTGGGGAATTGTGAATATTAGAAAAGCGCTTAATGGTCCGACAAATTTGAATGCGGGACTGATTGAAGAAAATAAATTCTATACTGGGATGTATGATAAAAATTTTTTTAATAAAAAAAAGTAATGACATTTATTTTTTTGGGCAGAACCTGAAACTGACTGGATCTGGACTAATGATATAGACAGTGGATTAAGTGACAAGCCAAGCGGAACATCAACTTATATTATGGCTTTGGATAAAGATGACAACAGTATAACAGGAAAAAGTAACAATACAAAAATTATTTGTCAAGTGAAGAAAACTTTTACAAGGAAACTAGTAAATATGTGCCAGGACTTAGAAAAGCCGGGAAACATAAACTGACTATAACCGGAGATTTGCTTTATGGCGGAGAAACTCAGGTTTTGGAAGGACACTAAAACTTACTGGAAATATACCTGACAGCACAATAGTTGTCTATGAAGGAGCGACACTTGAACTTTGTGGAAATGCAAATAAAGTTGTACTTGCTGGTGGGAAAAATTGAAGCATGTCCGAGCGCTAAATATACACTTGTGAATGAAGATAGGGAAGATATTGAAGTAAATAAGAAAAAAAGTGATTGATATTCCAAAACTTTTTTTATTTTACTCAAAAGCAACAAAATTGAAACTAATAATTTTAAAGACTATGATAAATATAATAAGTTTTTTAAATAAGCATTATCATCACATAAAAAAAGTAATTATAATTTTGGAAAAAAATGCCTAAAGATGAATTTTATGCCGGGAAAAAAATCAAGTTTATGCACATGATTATTCTTATAAATTAACTGGAAAATGGGATTTTACTGATACTTATGAATTTTTATAAATATATGAATGAAAAAAATAAAATAATAGATTAATAAAATTAATAAATTAATACTATTAAAAAAAGTTTTTTTATAAAAAAAGGATTTATCATAAATTCTAAATTAACAAGGGGTTTTTACCCCTTGCCATAAAAATAATTAAATTTCTTCTTTCAATTTTTTTCATCAAAGCCTGACAGCCTTTTTGTGACATCAGCAAATGTCTGCTCAAAATCTCCTGTAAAACCAAGGATCGGCAATATCACGGCTTTCATTCGCATATTCCAAAAGTCTTTTAACTTCTCCTGCTTTTTCTCCCATTTATAAATGAATTAATATCTTTTATATTATTTTTTTATCCATTCCAATGATGTAGTCAAACTCCAAATCCGAATCTTCGAGAGTCCGAGAATACATTCCAGCAGTAGAAATTCCTTCTTTTTTTCAATCTTTCACGAGTTCCGTGATGAACAGGATTTCCGTGTTCCCAAGAACTTGTTGCCGCAGAGTCAATTATAATTTTATCTTGCAAATTCTCATCTGCAACCATTTTTTTAAAGACAGCCTCAGCCATTGGAGAGCGGCATATATTTCCAAGGCAGACAAATAATACTTTTTTTCATTTCTTCTCCTTTTGATTTTTATTTTTTACTTTTCGTTATTTTTTTCATAAATTAAATTTTTTCGTTTTAAAATTATAAATCTTAAAAAAATAAAAAAATAAGATTAATTGTTGTAGGTTTCGCAACGGTTTAACCAGCCTCTAAGCCATCTTTGCTCATTTTTAGCGCCAGAATTTTTTTCACTCTTCTCTCAAGCACAGATTTTGCTGACTGGCTAAATTCTTCAAGTGCCGCTTTTTCCAGTTTGAGAACCTTTCATATTTTTCCAAAAACTTGCAGCAGTCCCCAGCCTTGTCCATTATAAGTTTCTGATGGCGAAATTCCCTCACCTTTGAAATTTACATAGTCAATTAATGGATATAAGCCATTTGGCGAGTTTGCAACACGGTAAAATTGCTTTTTTTGACATTTTCTTTATTTTTTTGCAACTTTTAACATTTTTTTCCAGCGAATCTTCCAGACGGTTGAAAATAAATTCAATTTGTGTATCCTGCGTGCTGTAAAGAAAATTAATCAGTTCGGTAATTTCTGGATTATTATTTTGTTTTAATTTCAAAAATTCTTCTCGGCTTTTTCCAAGGTGCAAATTTATTATCTTTAATAATTTTTTTGGCAATCCAATATTTTTTTAGATTTATAAAATTCCACAAGTGGCGGAAAAACTTTCTTCAAATTTACCTTTTTTCATTCTTTTTTTATACCAAATAAAATGTCCTATTCCAAGTGACGGGAAATTCTCTCCGCTATTCCAAACGACCAAGTCATTCTTTTTTCCCGGCAGCTTCATTTTGAAAAAAATTCTTTTAGCCACACGGTTAAGTTCTTCTTTTGAAATCGACAATTTTGGTCTTTCACTTAAATTTTTGAAAGTTTTTTTATTTTTTTCTCTTCGTTGATATTAATATTTTTTTAGTTATATTTTTTTATTTTTGATTTAAGTTATCTGCCTTTTTAACAATTTTTTCACATTTTCATTTTTTTGTTTTTTTAGTGATTTTTTTAAAAAAATCCAAAAAGATGTCAAGGAAGCTATTAGTGTTCCAAGTAAAATAACAGTTTTCATGAAATTCCTCCTTTTTTTAGTAATTTTTATCATATTTTTCAGGATTTTTATAAAGCAATTGTTTTTTTCTTATTTTTTTATTCAATTTAAAAAAATGATATAATTTGTTAATTCTTTTTTTGTTTTTTTATTAAATTTTTTTCAAAAAAATTGAAATTTTATTTTGAAAAATCGGCACACATTGTGATATAATTAGAGTTGAGAAATGTTATTAATAAATAAATTTATGGAGGTAATTAGAAATGACTAGAATTGAAGATATCTATGCAAGAGAGATACTTGATTCAAGAGGAAACCCAACTGTGGAAGTTGAAGTTTACTTAGAAGGTGGAGCAATGGGAAGAGCATCTGTACCATCAGGAGCATCTACTGGAGTGCACGAAGCAGTTGAATTAAGAGATGGTGACAAATCTAGATATTTAGGACAAGGTGTATTACAAGCAGTAGAAAACGTAAACAAAGTTATCGCTGAACACTTAATCGGATTTGACGCTTTAGACCAAGTAGCTATTGATAAAGCTATGATCGAGTTAGACGGAACACCTAACAAAGGTAAATTAGGAGCTAACGCAATCTTAGGAGTTTCATTAGCAGTAGCTAAAGCAGCAGCTAATCAATTAGGTATACCTTTATACAGATACTTAGGTGGAGTAAATGCTAAAGAATTACCAGTACCTATGATGAACATCTTAAATGGAGGATCTCACGCAGATTCAGCTGTTGACGTTCAAGAATTCATGGTACAACCAGTAGGAGCTAAAACTTACAAAGAAGCTTTAAGAATGGGATCTGAAATTTTCCACCACTTAGGAAAAATCTTAAAAGCAAATGGAGATTCTACTAACGTAGGAAACGAAGGTGGATACGCACCATCTAACATTAACGGTACTGAAGGAGCTTTAGATGTAATTTCTCAAGCTGTTGAAGCTGCTGGATACAAATTAGGAGAAGATGTTACATTCGCAATGGATGCCGCTTCATCTGAATTTGCTACTCAAAATGCTGACGGATCTTATACTTATACATTCAAAAGAGAAGGTGGAGTTGTAAGAAACTCTGACGAAATGGTTGAATGGTACAAACATTTAACTTCTAAATATCCAATCATTTCAATTGAAGATGGATTAGCTGAAGATGACTGGGATGGATTCAAAAAATTAACTGATGCTATCGGAGATAAAGTACAATTAGTAGGAGACGATTTATTCGTTACTAACACTAAGAGATTAGCTGATGGAATTGCAAAAGGAATTGCAAACTCAATCTTAATCAAAGTAAACCAAATTGGTACTTTAACTGAAACATTAGACGCTATTGAAATGGCTAAAAAAGCAGGATACACTGCAGTAGTATCTCACAGATCAGGAGAAACTGAAGATGATACAATTGCTGATATCGCAGTTGCTACAAATGCAGGACAAATTAAAACAGGATCTGCTTCAAGAACAGATAGAATGGCTAAATATAACCAATTATTAAGAATCGAAGATGATTTAGCAGATGAAGCTATTTACGAAGGTAAAAAAAGCATTCTATAACATTAGATTAAAATAATAGATTAATATTTAAATTATAAAAGTTATGCTATTATAGATTTTCAGGGTGGAGACAGACCGAAGAGCCTGGTAAATATATGTGATTTTTTAAAATTATATACTTCCCAGGAAGTTCTCTTTTCAATATATTTTAATATAATTTTTTTAGTAATTTATATAAAAAAATTGACAATTATTGTTAAATGGTATATAATATAAAAGATAATTAAAACTGATAACTTATTAGGAGGAAAAAAATGAAAAAAAGTTGGAATTTTATTTGTACTTTTAAGTGCTTTATCATTCTCAGCTAATTCTGCAAAAACTGTAAAAACTACAAAAGCTAAAACTACAAAAACAGTAGCTGCTCAAACTGTAACTGGTAGATTTAACCAATTGGAAGCAGAATATGAAAGATTGGTAAACATGGAAAACCAAGAGTACAACAAATTAAAAGCAAATGCTGACGCAGCAGCAGCTAAATTAGCTGAAAAACAAGCTCAAAAAAAGCTCAAATTGAAGAAAGAATCGAAAAAAATTAAAGCAGCATCAGAATCAAAAGCATTTAAAGCTCAATATGCTGAATTAGCAAAACAATATGAAGCTGTAGTTAAAGCATTGGATACAGAAATCAAATCTTTAAATACAACAGTTGAAAATTTTGCAGCTATTGAAACTTTAAAAAGGAAATCAACAAAAATTAAAAAAAGTGAAAAGGAGATACGAGGAGTAAAAAGTTAAATTCAAATAATTTATACTTAATTCCCGTAGGTAAAAATATGAAAAAGAAATTAGCAGTATTATTAGGAGTATTAGTATTAAGCAGTGTTTCATTTGCAGCGCCTGCAAAAAGTAGTTAAACAATCAGGTGGATCAATTGAAAAATAGTTTAAAATAACTTAGAAAATCAATTAGAAAAAAATTACAACAAATGGAAGATGCAAAATACAGAGAACAAGAAGCTCAAGCAAATGCAGCGTCTCAAAGATTAGAAAACTATACAGCAATGCAAGCTAAAATTGACGAAAGACTTGCTGAAATTGAAGCAAATGAAGATACAAGCATCTTCGGAAAAGAATTCAAAGCTAAAGCAGCTGAATATAAAAAAACTTAAGAAATCAATTAGACAAAGAAATTGCTAAAGAACAACAAATTATTAGTAACTTTGAAGTAATTAAATCTTTAAGATAGTAAACATGTTTAATATAAAAAAAGATGCTTTTACAAGTTATTTGGAAAGGCATTTTTTTGTATAAAAAAATTTTGAAGGGCGATTGCTATGAAAGAAAAAAATGAAATTGTGAGGAATGCTGCTAGCAGGATTAGCTTCAAGCTTATGGTCCATATCGGGAATTTCTGGAGAAATTTTATTTAAAAAAATATAATTTTTTTCGTCAGATTGGCTAGTGTCAATAAGGACATTAATTTCTGGGATATTGCTTTTTATGGTGGTCATTTTTATTGAGAAAAAAATCTATTTTTAAAGCCATTAAAAAAATAAAAAAAGGATTTTATTGGAATAATTTTATTTGGAACTGCAGGAATGTATTTAGTTCAATATACGTATTTTTAAGACAATTGAATTGAGCAATGTTTCATTTTTCAACAATTTTTACAATTTACAGCGCCATTTTTTTATATTTATTTACGAATCTATAAAAAAAATAGGAAAAATTCCATCAGTTTCAACATTGCTTTTTACTTTCTATGACAGTTTTTAGGAGTTGTGTTTATAGCGACAAAGGGAAAGATCTCGAGTTTGTCTGTTTCGCCAGAAGCATTATTGCTTGGACTCATTTCAGCGATTATGATTGCTTTTTTTATTCAATTTATCCAAAAAGGCTTTTTGAAAAAAAATATGGAAGTATAACGGTAGTTGGATGGGGAATGATTGTAGGAAGTGTAATTTCAAATATTGTTCACCCAATTTGGAAGATACAAGGGGATGTAAATTCAAAAATCTATCATTCAAGTAGCAATTGTTGTAATTTTAGGAACATCTATTGCATATTTAATTTATATTGCCAGTTTAAACTACATTTCTTCTTCTCTTGCAGGGAATTTTTAACAGCTTTTTGAGCCTGTACTTGCTGCAGTCTTGTCAGTAGTTATTTTTTTGGATTAAGATTCTCATTTGTTGAATTAATTGGATTTATATTGGTTTTTGCTTCAATTTTTTTATTTTTGGAAAAAAAGATTGTAATATAAAGATTTGTTATGAATTTTGAATTATACTCGAATCCATTTAAAAATTGAACTATTAAAAAAATTATATGAATTTAGAGTTTGAGCAAAATATCCATAGTTTTTTTAGTTCAGTTTTTAAATAAGTTTTTGTCATATAATTAATTAAATTAAAAATTATTTTTACAAGGAGTATTAATTAGTTTTTAGTACTATAATTTTATAGCTACAAATATTATTTAGCAAGGGTCAAGACCCCTTGTTTTAAAAAAATATTATTTTTTTCGAGATTTGATATTAGAAATTAAGATAGGATAATTAGTTCCTTGTTGCTCTTATTTAATACTTCTCTTCCATCTTTTTTAACTACTACATCATCTTCAATTCTGACTCCGCCCCATCCGTCAAAATAAAGCCCAGGTTCAGAAGTAACGACCATATTTTCCTTTAATTCAATTTGAGAAGCAGAAGATAAGTAAGGCAATTCGTGAATTTCAGCACCAATTCCATGTCCTAATCCGTGTCCAAAAATATTTGCCGTATCCTTTTTCATTAAAGAAATTTCTGACAACTTTATCAACTTCATCTGACATTACACCTTCTTTTATTGTTTCTATTCCCAATAATTGAGCTTCCAGAACAGTATTGTAAATTTCTTTATGTCTATCTGTAATATTATTTCCATAATAAACAGTTCTTGTTATGTCTGATACATATCCTTCATAATATGCTCCAAAATCCATTGTAATAAATTCTTCCTTTTGAATTTTTTTGTCAGAAGCAACTCCATGGGGCATAGCTGAACGGTAACCGCTGGCAAAAAAATTGTTGTAAATGAACGGTCATCAGCTCCTAATTTTTCTTTGAATGTATTCCATATATGAAGAAACTTCCTTTTCAGAAACACCTTCCTTTATAATTTTTTTAAGGCTTCTGAAAATGCCACATCACTAATTTCTACAGCTTTTTTTAATAAGGGCAATTTCTTCATCAGATTTTACCATTCTTTTCCATTATAAGTTTATTTCCAACAGGAACTAATTCCACTTTGAAAAATATCTTTAATTGTCTGATAAAGCGAGAATGAAACGTTAATATCTTCAAATCCGACATTTTTTTAGTCCAAATTTCTTTATATATTCTCCAACTGTCTGAAGCGAACCACGAGAAACTTCCACAAATTCAAATCCCATTTCAGTAACTTGCTTAGTGGCTTGTGCTTTATATCTAAAAATCTGAAAAGAAAAAGTTTCCATTTTTTTGTCGCAAGAGCAACTCCAGTAGTCCCTGTAAATCCAGTAAAATATCGAATATTATACAAATCTGTAATAAATAATCCGTCAATATTCAGTTCATTTAAAATTCTTGATAATTTTTTTCAGTTCTTTTTCCATATTTTTTTCCCTCTTTTTTTATTAAAATTTTTTTACTTTTTAAAGTGTAACATAAATTAGAAGTTTTTTTCTATTTATTTTTTTACTTTTTTTCTTTTTTTATTCACATTTAAATAGTGAATTAATTATGAATTTTTTTGGCAAAAAGTTAAAAAAATAGCAAGCAATCTAAAATATAATTTTTTTGTTTTTTTAAATGAGATTTAGTAGTTTATAATTTATCTGAATTTGTGAAAATAATTTAAAGTAAAAAAATAAAAAAAATAGCCAAAAAGATCTGTTCAATAACTTAATTTTTTTACTTAACAAAAGGTCAAGATCCCTTGCTTTTAGAATATTTATTTTTGTTAAATTCTAAATTGAACAAGTCTAATGACTAATTTTTTTATTTTTATAATAGATTATGATTTTTTTGCGATTATTATCATAAAAAAATTAGAGAAGTTTAAATTCTAAAAATTTATGTGTATATCCAACTGTGAATACATTTACATTTTTTTATCATATTTTTACTTTTTGATTTATCAATAGTAATTCCTGGAAGTGAAGTTTTTTCACGTTTTCCGTTGGCAGAATTGAAATTTACGTGCGCTAGTCCAAATTTCCATTCTGAAGATTCTGTTGGCTTGTAGGTAAGTCCAGTTGCATAAATTTGTGAATTTATTGCATATTCCACATCAGAGAATGATTCTTTTTTGGCTCCAGTATCTGCATAGTTGAATCCAGCATGCCAAGTAAATTTGTCATTAATTCTGTAATCTGCTCCAAAATTTACTTCATATCCGTCATTATATTTAAATCTGTCTATTTTTGCAGCTTTGTTGAAGTAATGTGTGTATCCGCCAGAAAAAGTCCATTTGTTTACATCTTTTGAAACTCCTAATGCCAGAACTCCTGGCAAGTCACGTCTTGAATGAACTCCATCTGCATATTCCGGATAAAAGAATGAAATTCCCTAAAGGTCGTCCTGCAAAGCAGCATTTTATTGTTTTTCCTGAGCTTTTTGACTTAAATTTTTAATTTTACAGGTGTTTCATATTTTACTGCAAAATTCAAAGTATCAGTAGGTTTATAGTCAAATCCAATAATTCCTCCAATTCCTTCGGCATTACGTTTTGAATTCATTGATAAATAATTTTTATTAAGATCAAATAGCTGCTCCCACAAGCGGATTATAATCATATTGAGCTTCTCCATCTAATTTTCTGTGGGCATAAACGTATTTAAGACCACCTGACATTGAGAAGGTATCATTGAATTTATAGGCACTTCCAAGCATTAGCTGATAGTAACGGTTTTTGTCCTGTAAAACGGTTTTTTGTAACTTTTGCTCCAAGCGTTCCTCCTGTAATATTGTTAAAAGTTTCTCTAGCCAGTTCAATTCCAGCAACTCCATCGTTATAACGAAGAGTAGCACCGCCTGCGATAACGCTTAGATTCCCAAAAAGTGAGTAATTATTCTTTTTGTATAAAAGGTTAAATGAAGGTGCTCCTGCATATCTATGTGATTTTAATTTTTTTCCATTTAATGTCATTGATTCATCAATCATTGAATTTTGTAAATTTGCATTAATGTAAGTTCCATCATCTAAAAAAGCGGTTCCTGCTGGATTATAAAAAGGCGCCTTCTACAGAAATTTTTTTCCTGTTTGAGATGGGTTTTTGAAAGTATGAGGCTGAATTATTTGACAAATAGTCAATACTTGCTGCATTTGCAAAAAAATTGCAGTTAAAACTGATAAAATGGCTATTTTTTTAATTTCATAATTTTCTCCTTATCTTTATTTTTATAGTTATTTATAAAATTTAAATAATATACATTTCTAAATTTCAATTTTTTTCTCATTTTTTTATAAATAATCTATAAATGTTATTATTTTTGTTTTTTTATAATTTTTTTACTTTTTAAAAATTTTAAGTATAGATAATATAACATGTGTTATAAAAAAAGTCAATAGATTTATTTTTGGAAATAAAAAGTTTTTTTCTTAAAATAGCAAATATATTTAATATTTATTTTTTTATAATTGAGTTAGAAAAAAATAGGCTATATTGGCAAGTTTAGTTTTTTTCTAAGTGAAAAAAATCGTATATAATAATAGATTTTTTTATGCAAATTTATGCTAAAATAAAAAGATGTTTTTCCTTTGAACATAAAAATTTGAACATAAGAAAAAAATAAAGAAAACGTAAATGGAAATTAGGACAATGAAAAATAATTATCCTTTTTCAAAAAAATAAAGAGAAGAGGAGGTAAAAAAACGTGAGATGAAATACATAAAGAGATCTTTGATTGTATTTATTTTTTTCTTCTAATGTCTTTATTTGCACTAAAGTTTTATATTTCAACTAAAAAAACTTTAGGGGCGTGCTGACTTCGATTTTTGAAGAGCAGCGGACTGAATGTGGAATTTAGGAATGTCAAGTTGATTGGATTTAATAAAATTCAGATTGATAACTTAAAAAGTTAAAGATCTTGCAGGAAATGTAGTTATTGATGCTAAAAAAAGACTACGGCTGGAATTAGTCTTCTTATGCCGACTAGGCTTAATAGAATTGATGTGTATAATGGAACTGTAAATTTGGAACGTAGAAAAAAATGAAGATTTTTAATATTTTTTTCACGTAATAAAAAAAGATCCAAAAGAAACCTAAGACATTTGACACGACAAGCAGAATTGGGAAAATGCATATTCATAACTCAATTTTTAAATTTTACAGATACAACTTATAGCAAGAAAAATAAGAAAAAAACATTGAAAAAAAGTAAGTGGAAGGCTAGAAGTAGCAAAATCACGTGGTTTTTCACTTTTTGCGAAAGGTTCTGGAAATAAGAATGAAGATGGAACGACTGAAATTCTAAAGGTTGAATTGAAGCAATTGATAAAGTCTAAGCAATCGATTTACTCAATGTTTGATAAAATAAAAAAATAGTGATATAAGAAGGAAGGATGCACGTCTTAATTTTTGGTTTTGAGAATGTCAGAATAACTGAGGAGCTGGGACAATATGCACAGGTTGATATGATAAAGGCAAAAGGCGGAATACTTACAGGTGCATTGAAAATGGAGCAGAATAAAATTGAAAAGAAAATACATGCTCTAGGAAGCCTGAAAATTAAAAATGGAAAGTTGTCTTATGTTGATTTTGACGGTGATATTGAAGGCGTTAATGCTGTAGTTGATATGAAAAAGGACAAAATTACAGTTAATGCAAATACTAAATTGAGTGAAAGTCCAGTAACTTTAACAATGGCATATTTCATACAGACTCAAAAAATGAATTTGAAATTAGTTGCAGATAAACTTCCATTTGATCAAGTTGCACGTTACAAAATAATTAAAGATGCAAAAATTGAAGCTGAAGGTGCAGTTTCAGGAAATCTTGAATTAAATGTCGATACAAAGAGTAAAAAGGGAACGCTTGACGGTAAGTTTTCTTCAGATAATATAAGAATTTCAAACTCTGATTTTCAAAATGTAAAGACTAATATGAAAATTACAAATGAAAAGCTGACTTTAAGTGACACATCATTTATATTTAATCAAGAGTTTTTCAGGGTTCAAAGTAAATGAGGATGTTAAAATTGGAAAAATTTGTGTATGACCTGAAAAAGAAAACTGGGATCAGGAGATTATGTATTAAATAATCTTGGGTCTGATTTTGACATCAAAAAGATCACAGGAAGTGCAAAAATTTCTCCCAAAAATATTATAACAGGTACAGTAAGATCTAATGTTCTGAGAGGAAATTATACAGTAAATCCAAAAACTCAGACAGCTGTAGTTAATGCAAGAAGCAGAGGATACTTCAATGTAAATTATGGTGGAAAATCTTATAAAATTAGTCCTGATGTTGACAATTTAGTTGCGAAGTTTAACAGTAAAAATGTACTTCGTTCTGGAATAATTAAGGCAAGAGTAAAGGATCTGTCAGATCCTTTTATAAAAGCTATAAAGGTCAAGGTAAGAATTCGTAATGGAAATTACAGAATAAGCGGGACAGCAGGAATGAATGGCGGAGGAGTATTGAATATAAACGGGACAACAACTTCCGATATGAAACATTCATACTCCCTTAATCTGCCAAAAGAAGTTGATATTGCAAAGTTATTAAGGGCTAATGGATATAACTTTAACGGGCTTGACAAGGCAAAATTGCCTGCAACTGCAGAAGCCAGGGTTCATGGTGTAAATAATAAGTTTTCTGGAACTTATGAAATCCATAGCCCTTATGGCGAATATATGGGAAAGTATAAAAATTTGCATGCTAACGGTAAAATTAATGACTTGGCAAATTTGGATATGACAGTTAATGCAAAAGCAAGTGAATTACAATTTGAAAATCAGCGTTTGAGAAATGTAACAGGTAATCTTGAAATAAAAGACAATGTTGTCAATATCGCAAGTATAAGAAAGTGAAAATTTGAATGCAAGTGGTAGATATGACATTAAATCTGGTAAAATAGATATAAATGCAAGATTAAAAAAATTACATGTTTACTGATAATAATTTGCCATCTAAAATGAATGTAAAAATTGGAACATTAAATGCCAATTTGACAGGAACGGCAGATAAACTTTCTGGAAATTATGAACTTTATAGTCCTTATGGAGAATACGTAGTGGAATACGAGAAATTACATGCCAATGGTAAAATTAATAATTTATTAAAGCTGGATTTGACAGCCAATGCAAAAAAATGGATGAATTATGGCTTAATTATCAACGTTTAAAGGATGTAACGGCTAATCTTGAAGTAAAGGACAATGTTGTGAATATTTTAAGCATTAAAAATGAGAATCTGAATGCAAGCGGTAATTACAATCTTAAAACCGGCAATATGAATATAAATGCAGGGTTAAAAGGATTATATGCTTTATGACACTTCTCCATATAAAGTCAATTTAAAAAGTTAAGAATTTGGATGCAAACTTAAAAAGGAACAGTGAATAAACTTTCTGGAAATATAACAATACCATCTGCACCTACAACAATAAAAATCAACTTATGTAGGGGATACAAATGCACATATCAGCATAAAAAGATGGAATTATGAGATTTGATGATGTAACTTTGCGTGATAATAGATTAAGCGGAACTTATAATTTGGCTACAGGAATTTCAGATATTGGACTTGCTTTTAAATGAGCCGGATATTCCAAAACTTTTAGAAATGAAGGATTTAACTTTCGGAATAAAATCAAATCTTAATCTTAAAGGAGATCTAAATAATTTTAATCTTGAAGGACAAATAGCTTTTGGAAATATGAGCTTTAAGACTTACAAGATACCGCATATTGTTGCAGATATTAAATATTCTAACGGAAATATTGACAAAGTTGTTTAAATATGGGACATTTGATTTGCAAAAATTAAGATTTATTGGAGATAATCAGGAAACTTTGTTTGAAACGCAGACTAAATTTGACTTGGCAAATGTAAATATAGATTATCAGCTGGAAAAACAGAAATTTTCGCTTGATTCAATACAGGATCTGAAGGACAAGGGATACAGTGGAGATATAGACTTTGGATTTATGTATCGTGGAAGTTTTGATAAATTTATATCTGGAGTTAAAATAAAGGCGGATTCGATTAAACTTAGCGGATTTCCAGTGAAAAATGTGGATATTGATTTGCAGGCTAATGAGAAGTCTTTGAATATTGGGCAGTTTTATCTGGAATATGAAAATAATCCGCTTCTTTTTAAATGGATATGTTCAATTTACACCAGTAAAATATAATGTTTCTATGCTTGCCAAGGACTTTAACCTGGATTTTCTGGGAATTGATAAAAATATAGCGCAGGCAGGAGGAATTGCGAATGTAGATGCGATTTTCTCTAATGAGGCTACAACAGGTCATATTCTGCTTAATAACTTTAATTATAAGACAAAAGACCAGTTGACGCTTGTAGATAATGTAAATGCCAATATCGATTTGAAAAATAGTAAACTTATAGTAAACCGTTTGGATGGAGGATATAACGGAGGAACTTTTAAAGTGACTGGAGATCTGGATGTTCCGACAATTCCTGCAGATTTTATGAAAACTAAACGATTAGAACTTGGAAAATTTGAATTAAATGCGGATCTTAATAATGTTGGACTTCATTATGGAACTGGAATAGATTTTGCACTTAGCGGAAATGCAATATTTACAGAAAATAGATTATTTGGAGATCTTGTGGTAAATAATGCTCAAATACGTGAAATTCCAGATTTTAATTCATCAAAAGCTAATACAACGGAATCGCAAAAGGCTAAGAAGGAGCAAGACAAGTCAATTGTAGAAGGAATTGTAGAAGAGGTAATTGACAAAATAATGAAGCAGTATACGATTAATATAGGTGTACAAGCTGGAAATAATGTAAAAAAATTAATATTCCAAATGTAAGTCTTGTAAAAAAAATATAAAGGGTACAGTAAAAGGTTCATCTGAAATTACTTATGATGATGGTCAAATTGGGATAGATGGAGAGTATGGAATTACAAAAGGGTCATTTTCAGTAAATGGAAATGATTTTAAGATTGATGGGGCAGAAATAAGATTTGTACCGTCAATTAATGGTGTTACAGCTTCTGTATCAGATCCATTTGTAGTTTTTGATGCCAGTACAAAAGTAGATGGCGACAGAATAGAGATAAATGTAAGTGGAAATGTAAGCAATCCTGAAATAAGATTTTCATCTTCTTCTGGAAAAACAAGAGAGGAAATAATATCATTGCTTGCACTTAATACTTTAGTTGGAAATAGTGGAAAACCTGGTGAAAATGGAGATAATTCAGTAGATGGGCTGGTAGTGGCAGGATCTTTGGTTAATACTGCATTAAACGAGCTTTTTCTTTCATCAGTGACTGGAAAGATCAAGGATGCATTGGGAATGTCCAAGTTTGCTGTTTCTACAAATGTTGACCGTTCTAATAAGACAGGAGAATATAGTGCCGCAACTACGCTTACATTACAGGATAATTTATACAAGGATAAGCTATTTTGGAATGCCGCATTTAAATTTCCATATCAGACTTCTAAAAGTGATGAAAAAAATCCAATTGGATATAATGCATGGCTAAGTTACAGTGTTTCAAATGGACTAGACTTGAGAGCTGGAGGAGAAAGTTTTAAAAGATCCAGTTCTAGCGCAAGCATGGGTAACGGTTCAAGGATAAACTATTACTTTGGAGTTGATTTTTCAACAAAAGCTGATACATTCGGAGATATTCTGAAAAAGATATTCAAGAAGAAAAAATTAGATACACTAAAAAAATAGGAGGAAAAAAATGTCAAAACGAAAGGTAAAAAATAAAATTTATGCTTTGATTATTGTGGTAACGTTGTTTGCGTCTGTAAATAACTTATCGCAAGCTGAAGAAAAAAGCACAGTAGCTGGAATGATGCTGGCGGATAATGCAGGTAGAATATCTACTAAGCAGGAACTGGATGACGAAGGGCTTTCAGATATTAAGAGCAGATATTCTGCTGAAGAAGTGGAAATAGGTAATGAACCTGGAAGCAAAAAGAGTTAAAAAGAAACAGAAAAAAATGCAGCACGTCAAGCAGCAAAAGAGGAAAAAGGTAAAACAAATAATGTATTCGAAGCTGACAGAGAAACAAGAGATGATTTAAAAGTTGGTTCAATTGAATTTTCAAACTTAAAGGAATTATCTCCAGACTACCTGTTATCAAAAATAACTGTAAAATCAGGAGATAAATATACAAATAAAGATCTTAGTGATATTTATCTTGAATTAAAGAGAACAGGATATGTGGCAGATGCGAATGTTTATCCGAAAATTCGAGGAAATACTGTAAATATTACGGTTGAAGTTTCAGAAGTTGAAAATGCCGCAGCGCTTATGCAAAGAAAACAAATACAGGAAGAAATGAAAAAGGAAACAGACTTTACTATATCAAGTGTTGATATTGAAGGGTTGCAAGCTCGTAGTAAAGATAAGGAAAAATATTTAAAGAGTTTGCCAATTAAGCCGGGAGATATTTTCATACCGCAAAAAGCAGTTGATGGAGGGCAAAAAATATTTGACACCGGGTATTTCTCATCAGTTGAACCAAAAACTGACAGAAAAGCTGATAATACTATTTCAATAGTTTATGAAGTAAAGGAAAATCCAGTTGTTCAAAAACATAACTTTTGAAGGAAATACACTTTACAAGGATGCAGAGCTGGAAAAAAAGCCTTAGGTATAAAAAAAGAGGCGAAATCTTAAACGGTAACTTGTTAAATCCTGATGAAAAATGGAATATTAAAATTATATAACAAAAAAATGGATATACTGTCGCAAGGATTGAATCAATAAATGTTTCAAATGAAGGGAATATAAAAAAATAGGATTATCGGAAGGAGTTGTAGATTCTGTAGAATTTGAAAAAAAGCTTCTACTAGAAAAGACAATGAAAGACAATCTGAAAGACGTTCTGTTTTAAGAACAAAACCTTATATATTTGAAAGAGTTCAAAAAATAAAACCTGGACAAATTTTTCCAAACTAAAAAAATATAAAGGAAACAGTGGAAGAACTTTATAGAACAGGAATGTTCACTTCAATAGAGCCAGTTCTTGAAGGAAAAGAAGATGATCCAAATGCAAGAGTTGTAAAATTGCTTGTGGAAGAACGTCCAACTACAACAATCAATGGAAGTATTTCTTACGGAACTTCAGTTGGTCTAGTAGGAGAACTTAAATTATCAGATTCAAACTTCTTGGGAAGAGGACAAGATGCCGCAATTACTTTATCAGCATCAAATAAAGGAGATAAAACATTTGATATTAGCTGGTTTGATCCTTGGTTAAGAGGAACTGAACGTGTTCAATTGGGAGGAACAGCCTACTGGAATGTGTCAGTTGATGATAATGCTGATCCAGATGAAGTGGAAAAAGTTAAGAAAATTGGAACTCGTTGGACAATTGGTAAAGGGCTTAACAGTGACCTTTATGTAAGAATGGCAGCAAGATATGACCATTATGAAGAATTGTTCTCAAATAAAAAAGTAAATGATAAGTATAACTTATTTGCAATAGGACCATCATTAATTTATGATACAAGAAATAATCAATATAGTCCTACAAAAGGAATCTATACTACACTTTCTTACGAAAGAGGAGAACTTCTAAGAGATCCTAGAAGTTATGACCAGTTTGAAGCAGATTTAAGAGCTTACCATAAAACATTCTTTGGTGATAAAAACGTAATGGCATATAGAGTAGCTTGGGGATCAACAGGAAGTGGAACTCCAGAAGCTTTAAGATTTAGTATTGGTGGAGCGGAATCAGTTCGTGGATATGATTATGGAGCATTTGATGGATATGACAAATTCCATGCAACTATTGAAAATAGAACCAAAATTAATGATACATTACAGTTAGTGGCATTCTTTGATATTGGTAACGCTTGGCAGAATGAGTCAAGAGATCCGATTACTGGTAAAAAAATCTATAAGCCAAACAGAAAGGCGGCACATGACTTTAAAGATCTTAAAAAAGGTTATGGAGTTGGGGTAAGATTGAATACGCCAATTGGACCGTTAAGATTTGATTATGGTTGGCCTATGGATCCTGAGAAAAAAGGTGAGAAAAAAGATAAGGGTAAATTCTACTTTAGTTTCGGGCAGTCATTCTAATTTTTTCAGACAAGTAAAAATAGATCTATTCGATAACTATGCAAACTTCAGGTTTAATAAAATAAATATTCTGAAGCAAAGAGTCTTACCCTTGTGTGAGAAAAAAATTTAAAAATAATTATGTGGGATGATTGATTTCATCCCTATAATTTTTATAAAAAAATTTTATAAATTTTTGTAAATGGCTATATAGGAGGTATTCAAAATGTATAATATAAAAAGAAGTTGCGGAATTAATTAGTGGAAAAAAATAGTTGGAAATGAAAAATTTAATTTTTTAAAAGATTAGCTCCATTTTTTTATGCGACAGAAGATGAGTTGACTTTTTGCAGCAGATGAAAAAATGTTGAAAAGTATTGATAAATGTACTGCTGGTGCAATAATTGTTCCACCGTTGGAAAATTTGCCGAAAGATAGAACGTATATTGTGGTTGAAAAAAATCCGAGAGAATTGATGCCAATTTTGCTTAACTTTTTTAAACCGAAAGTGAAACCATTTGAAAAACCGATAGAAGATTCAGCAATAATTGATGAAACAGCGAGTGTCTCAGAAATTAATACATACATTGGACATAATGTAAAAATTGGGAAAAATGTTGTAATTTATCCGAATGTTTCGATTTTTGAAGGGAACAGAAATTGGAGATGGGACAATTGTTTACTCAAATGTTACGATTAGAGAATTTTCTAAGATTGGGAAAAAATGTATTTTTCAGCCAGGTGCAGTTATTGGGATCTGATGGATTTGGATACATAAAAGTGAAAGGCGATAATGTGAAAATCGAGCAAATTGGACATGTTATCTTGGAAGATGAAGTGGAAATAGGAGCAAATACTTGCGTTGATAGAGGAGCGATTGGAGATACAATTATAAAAAAAGGTACGAAAATTGATAATTTGGTTCATATTGCTCATAATGATGTGATTGGTTCTGAATTGCTTTATTATCGCACAAGTGGGAATTTCTGGAAGCGTGGAAGTTGGAGATAATACGACTCTTGCAGGACAAGTTGGAGTGGCTGGACACTTGAAAATTGGAAATAATGTAGTGATTGCTGCAAAATCAGGTGTTACAAATGATGTTCCTGATGGAAAACAAATGTCAGGATTTCCTTTGAGAGACCACATGGATGATTTGAGAGTGAAAATGTCGATGGGAAAAGTACCTGAACTTGTAAAAAAAGAGTTAAAAAAATTAGAAAAAAATTGGAAAAATCAGGAAAAATAAAAAAATAATAATGAATTTCTGTCACTATTCACTAAAAATTTCAAAACTCCCTTGACTTATTAATTCAAATGATGTAGAATAAATAATAAAGAACAAAGTAATATTATAAATAGAAAGAGAAGGGAGTTATAGATGAAAAAAATTACTGTTAGGGATGCTTTATGCTTTTTATGTTTAGTTAGTTGCGGATCAGGGCCTAATGACACAGTTTCAAAATTTATTAATAATATAAAGGCTGGTAAGCCGAAAGAGGCGGCAAAAATATGCTATTGATGATGGTTTTGAAGGAAATTTGGAAATGACTTATACTAATAAGACTCAAGAATTGCTTTTTTTAAAAACATTATTGAAAAAAATCTTGAATATAAAATAATCGGGACAGAAAAAAACAGGATAATGATACTACTATCGTAACTGTAGAAGTAACAAATTTAGATGTACAAAAAGTATTTTTACAAGTTTTTCAAAAAATGTCACAAGAAGTTTTTACAAACAAAGATTCTAAACCACTTTCAGCTGAAGAAAGATTTAAACAGGAACTTGAAGCAAAAAGATAAGCCAAAAAAACAAAAAAATACAACTAAATTTGTAGTTAAGAAGACTCCGCAAGGGGAAAAAAAGTAGTTGTTACAGCTGAAAAATATTGATGTATTGCTTGGTAAACTTAACACAACGTTATTAAATCTGGGAAATCTTGGGAAAACTGAAAATGAAACAGCAGTAGAATTACCAGAAACAGGACCTTCAACAGGAGTATCACAAAAGCCTGAAGAACTTAGAAATCAAAACAAATAATTAAAAAAACAATCTTTCTTTTTACTGTTTAAAAAGTTAGGTTGTTTTTGCTTTTTCAAAGATAAAAAAATAAATATATATAAACTTGTTTATAAGAACTGTAATGTATAATAAGTTATCATTTAAGGTTAGAAGATTTATAAAATGATGCATACTGTAGTTTTAAAAAGTTTCATCATAAACTTAAAAAGTTTTTTTGTCTTTTATAAATAGAAAGTAAAAATAAAAAGATTGATGAAATGATAAAAAAATATAGTATAATGTTATCACAGGTTAATAATTATCTGTGAGATTTGCTGAAATGTATAAAATAGTTTACATTCACAGGAAATTCCTATTTTTTTATAAGTAGGAGCAATTTAGAGGAGATTTTTAGGAAAAAAATTTTTTTAGAAAAGAAAAGGTGATTAATTATGAAAAAAACATTAATTGGTTTATTTCTAGTTTTAGGAGCAGCTTCATTTGCAGATGCAGGAAAAGTAGAAGTTAAAGGTGGAATAGATTTTTGGTGGAAAAATATCATTATGAAAAAGATTGGAAAAACTCAAAAAAACTAAAAAAACAGTTCAGGAGAAATTGGAGTTGAATATAGAAACGAAATAATTCCTGGATTAGAAGTTGGAGGAGGTACAGCTTTCCAATTCCATAAAGACTTTAAAAAGATAAAAGTAAAAAGGACAAAATGAAAAAAACTATAACTCTGTTCCAGTGTATGCAACAACTAAATATACTTTTGATACACAAACAGTTGTAAAAACCTTATATTAAAGGTGATTTAGGATATTCATTTAACAGAGGAAATTATGATCATAACTCTTCAGAAAGATACAAAGCTAAAAAAATGGTTTATACTACGGAGCAGGTGGAGGAATTAGTTTCAATAACGTAAACATAGAACTTATGTATAAAGAAAACCAAGGTGAATATAAATATGAAGGATCTAAAAAAAGGTAATTCTAAAGATGCTAATTACAGAAGAGTATCTCTTGGTGTAGGTTATAATTTCAACTTAGGAAATTAATAAGAGTTTAGTATTTTAATAATAATAAAAAAATAATTTTTTTGCTACTACTAAATGTAGTAGCTATATATAAATTTTTTTAAAAATAATTTCAATTCTTTATTTTTTTGTGATATAATAATAAACATAAATAAGTGTATAAATAATTTTTTTGCTATTTTTCCATTTGGATAGCGGGTTTATTATAAATTTCTTTTTAAAAAATTAAAAATTTTTTTCTAGAAAACAAATAAAAATATATTTAGATGGAGTTTAGCATTAAAATAGAAAGGAAGATGACAATATGAAAAAAGTATTTTTAATGATGCTGTTAGCCACGGTGTTTATTGTTGGATGCGGTAAAAAAGCTAATGATGGCAATGTTATAAAAATTGGAGTTATTGCGCCGCTTACTGGGAATTATGCACAATATGGAGTAGCGGTAAAAGAAGGTGTGGAACTGAAGGTTGATGCTATTAATAATGCAGGTGGAATCAATGGTAAAAAAATTGAGCTTATAACTGCAGATAGTAAGGGAGATGTTCAGGAAGCAGTAAATGCCTTTAAAAAGATGGTTTCACAAGATAAAGTTAATGTTGTGATTGGAGAAGTTGTATCGGCTACTTCACAAGCTATTTCAGGACTTGCGCAACAGGCAAAAGTACCTTTAATTTCAGCAACAGCTACAAGCCTTGATGTTACAAAAGGAAAAGATTTTGTATTTAGAACAACATTTACAGATCCTTATCAAGGAACTGCCACTGCGAAATATGCAAAATCTAAAGGCATAAAATCAATTGCAATATTGACAAACTCTTCAAATGACTATTCTGTAGGAATTGCAAATGCATTTAAGGCACAAGCTGAAAAAGATGGAATAACTATTACTGAAGAAAAATATACAAATGATGATAAAGACTTTAAAGCAATTTTGACAAAAGTAAAAGGACAAAATCCACAAGCTATTTTTATACCTGATTATTACAATACAATTGGGCTTATTATCTCACAAGCTAAAGATTTGGGAATTAATGCACAGTATCTTGGTGGAGATGGATGGGATGGAATCCAGACTAACTTTGGAAAGGTTGCAGAAGGAGCAATTTTTGCAAGTCAATTTGCACCAGATGACAAGGCTGAAAATGTTCAGAAATTTATGAAGGCTTACAAGGCTAAATATAACAAAGAGCCAATAATGTTTGCGGCACTTGGTTATGATACTGTAGAAATTGTAGAAACTGCTTTAAAATCTACAAAGGATTTATCAGGAACATCTATAAGGGAAGCTATGAATAATGTAAGCGGTATTGACCTGGTAACTGGTAAATTAAAATTTGACGCTGATAGAAATCCTGAAAAGGCAGTTACATTTATCCAAGTAAAAAGGTGGAAAACTTACATTAAAGGAAAAAAATTCTAAAAAGTAAAAAAATCAAGAAAAATAAAAAAAGTTTTAAGCGAATTATTTTTGAATATAAAAAAATAAATTTTGTAAAGGAGAACAATTATGAAAAAAAGATATTATTTTTAATTTCATTATTGGCATTGTTTATACTTAGCTGCGGAGCTAAAACTGCAAAAGATAAAAATGTTATAAAAGTTGGTGTTATTGGAGCTTTGACTGGAAATGTAGCGCAATATGGAACAAGTACAATTAATGGATTTAAGTTAAAAGTAAAGGAAATAAATGCCGCTGGTGGAATTAACGGTAAAAAAATCGAACTTGTTGTGGCAGATAGTAAAGGAGATGCACAGGAAGCAATTAATGCATTTAAAAAAATGGTTTCACAAGATAAAATTGATATTTTCATGGGAGAAGTTACATCTGGACCATCTCTTGCAATTGCACCGCTTGCACAACAAGCAAAAGTTCCTATGATTACAGCAACTGGAACTGCATTTGATATTACAAAGGATAAGGATTTCGTATTTAGAACAACATTTACAGATCCTTACCAAGGTGTTGTTGTTGCAAAATATGCAAAATCTAAAGGTTATAAAAATGTTACAGTATTGACTAATACAGGTAGTGATTATTCTGTTGGACTTGCAAATGCGTTTAAGGAACAAGCTAAAAAAGAAGGAATCCAAGTTAAAGAAGAACAATATACTGCTGATGACAAAGACTTTAGAGCATTGCTTACAAAAGTAAAAGGATATAATCCTGAAGTAATTTTTGTACCTGATTATTATAATACAATTGGGTTAATTTTGACACAATCAAAAGAACTTGGAATAAACGCTCAATTTATGGGTGGAGATGGATGGGATGGAATCCAAACTAACTTTGGAAAAGTTGCTAATGGAGCAATTTTTGCAAGTCAATTTGCACCAGATGATCCTGACCAACATGTTCAAAAATTCATTGCTGAATATAAAAAGGAATATAAAGCTGATCCAATTATTTTTGCGGCTTTAGGATATGATACTGGAACAATTTTAGAAACTGCATTGAAAAATGTAAAAGATCTTTCTTCAAAAGATGAAATTAAAGATGCAATTAAGAACTTTACTGGAACAAATCTTGTTACAGGTTCATTAAAATATGATTCAGAAAGAAACCCTGAAAAGAAAGTTACATTTATTGAAGTAAAAGATGGTAAAACTTACATTAAAAAGAAAAAAATTCTAAAATAATAGAATTATTCATAAATTAGAGAAATTTAAAATTTAACAAAACAGATATTTTTGAAGCAAGGGGTTAAAAAGCCCCTTGTTGAAACAAAAAAATTCAGATTGTCGAATACATCTAAATATGGAAAGTAATAATTATTATAAAGTTCGGTTGTTGGGGATTTTTTTCTTTCTTCTAGCAATCGAGAACTTTTTTTATCAAGATTTTTTTATTTAATAATTTAGAATTTAATGAAAATGAATATACGTAAGCAGCTTTTAAGATTATATGGAAATTTGAGTAAAATTGAATATAGTTTTTTTAGGTTGCCTAAGTATTAAAAATATAAAATAAAAATAAACTGTATAAGTGGAAAGTATAGGAGTTTTAAATATGTTAAAGAGTTTTATTGAACAAACTATTAACGGACTGCAAACTGGAAGTATTTATGCCCTGATTGCTTTGGGATATACAATGGTTTACGGAATCGTTAAACTTATAAATTTTGCACACGGTGATATACTTATGGTAGGAGCTTATGTTACGCTTATCGCTGTGTCAAATGGGATGCCATTAATACTGGCTATTTTTTTGTCAATCATTTTTTGTGCGATCTTAGGAGTTGTAATCGACTTTTTTGCATATCGTCCGATTAGGAATGCGCCTAAGATTTCAGCATTGATTACAGCGATTGGAATGAGTTTCTTGCTGGAAAGTCTGGCACTTATAATATTTGGAGCAAATCCGAGAGTTATTGATCCAAAATATATACCGGCATTTTTATCAAATGATAATAAAATGAAGCTAGGATTTTTGGAAATTAGTACGCTTACAATATTTGTAATTGTAATCACAATAATATGCATGGTAGCTTTAAATTTATTTATTAAAAAGACAAAATTGGGAAAAGCTACAAGAGCGGTTTCACAAGATACAGGAGCGGCACAGCTTATGGGAATTAATGTAAATAGAACTATTGCCATAACATTTGCTATTGGTTCTGGACTTGGTGCATTGGGTGGAGCATTATATGCGATTGTTTATCCGCAAATTGAGCCATATATGGGAATGCTGCCAGGACTGAAGGCATTTATTGCGGCTGTATTTGGAGGAATTGGAAGTATTCCTGGAGCTATGGTTGGAGGATATGTTTTAGGACTGCTTGAAGCATATGTAAAAGGATCATCGCTTACAACTTGGGCAAATCCGATTGTATTTGGGGTGCTTATATTAATATTGATTTTTTTAGACCAAATGGATTGTTTGGAAAAAAATATGAAGGAAAAAGTATAATTGGAAGGGAGGAAAATGGAAAATGGAAAAAAATAATAAAGAAGAAAAAAATAAAAAAATATAGCTAGTTTAGAAAAAAACAAGATGAACAGCCTAAAAAAAGTAAAGAAGCAAAAAAATTATAAATGGAAAGACTTGAATTATTTTTAACAAGTTAAAACGTGAAAAATTATGTTGCTACATTTCTTTTGATAGTTGTATTTTTATTTTGTTCTAAGTTTTTACTTTTTAATCCAAATGACCCTTTCAGCTATACAAAGGGAATTTATATAAATATCCTAATTTACGTGTTATTTTCAGTAAGTTTAAACATAACAGTCGGACTTATGGGACAGCTTAACTTGGGACAAGCTGGATTTATCGCAATAGGTGGATATTCAGCGGCATTTATTTCTAAAAATATTGGCAAGCTATAATTTACCGCCATTTTTTACAATTAATTTTTAGTATCACTGTTTGGTGGATTAGTTGCAGCTGTATTTGGATTTTTTTAGTTGGTGGAAGTACACTTAGACTAAGGGGAGATTATCTTGCAATTATCACGCTTGCATTTGGAGAAATTGTAAAAATATATTATTCAAAATTTGGACTTTTTAGGTGGAGCGACTGGACTTAACAATATTCCACCACTTTTGAGTTTTTCAAATACATATTTCATTGTAGTTATTTCAATTGTTATAATTGCGATGGCTATGACTTCTCGAAAAGGGGAAAGAAATTCTGTCAATTAGGGAAGATGAAATTGCGGCTGAAAATATTGGAATTGGATTAAATCGTGTAAAACTTTATGGATTTGCATTTTCAGCATTTTTTTGCTGGAGTTGGAGGGTCACTGTTTGCACATAATGTGGGAATTTTTGACACCTGATAAATTTGGATTTTTTTATTCTCTATAGAAATTCTTGTTATGGTTGTGCTTGGAGGACTTGGAAGTATTACAGGAGCGATTGTTGCTGCGGTAATTTTGACATTATTAAATGAAAAAAATTAAGAGATGTTTCACAATTTAGATACTTAGTTTATGCAATTATATTAATTTCATTGATGATTTTTCCGTCCAAAGGGAATTTTTTTGGAACAAAAAGAATTTACATTTGCAGGAACAAAAAAAGAAGAATTAAGCGGATTAGAGATCATAAAAAAATAGCAAAAAAATGAAAGTGATGAAAAATTAAAATTAAGTATTTTTTTAATAAAATAAAAAAAGAAGTAAAATAGGAGATATAAATATGTCATTATTAAAAACGACAGATTTGGGAATATCTTTTGGAGGGCTAAGAGCAGTTGATGATGTAAATGTTGAAATAAAAGAAGGCGAGCTAGTTGGGCTGATTGGACCGAATGGAGCTGGAAAAAAACAACAATATTTAACTTGCTTACAGGTGTTTATAAACCTACAGACGGGGATATTTCTATAAATCAGATTAGTATAAATAAGAAAACTACTCCACAAATAGTTGCTTTAGGAGTTGCCAGAACATTTCAAAATATTAGGCTGTTTAAGGAACTAAGCGTATTAGACAATGTAAAGCTGGCATTTAACAACAGTATGAATTATAATACTTTTGAAGCGATTTTTAGACTTCCTAGATTTTTGAAGGAAGAAAAGGAAGTGACAGATAAGGCGCTTGATTTGCTGGATATTTTTGACATGGCTGAAATGGCGAATATTACTGCTGGAAACTTGTCTTATGGACAGCAAAGAAAACTGGAAATAGCAAGAGCTTTGGCTACAAATCCTAAATTGCTGCTGCTAGATGAGCCGGCGGCTGGAATGAATCCGAATGAAACGAAGGAATTAATGAATACAATTAGCTTTTATAAGAAATAAGTTTAAAATTGCAATTTTGTTAATTGAACATGATATGGATCTGGTAATGGGAATTTGTGAAAGATTATATGTGCTAAACTTTGGAAGAATCATTGCTTCAGGGCTTCCGGATGAAATTCAGAATAATAAGGAAGTTATCACAGCTTATTTAGGAGAATAAAATGAATTTGAGCTGCAAAATTAATAAAATTAGCAAAAAGGAGGAAATGTGAATATTTTAAATGTAAATGACTTAAATGTCTACTATGGCGGAATTCATGCTATAAAAAACATTTCATTTCAAATAAAAAAAGGTGAAATCGTTTCCCTAATTGGTGCAAATGGAGCTGGAAAAACATCCACACTTCACGCTATTTCAGGGCTTGTACCAATAAAATCAGGAGAAATTTCCTTGAGCGGAGAAAATATAACCAATGCTGATGCTTATAAGCTTGTCAGCCGTGGAATGGCACATGTTCCAGAAGGCCGTAGAATCTTTACAGAGCTGACTGTGCTGGAAAACTTGGAAATGGGAGCGTACACAAGAAATGATGTGGAACAAATAAAAAAAGACATGGAACACATGTTCTCGCTATTCCCAAGACTTGCTGAACGTAAAAAGCAATTGGCAGGAACAATGAGTGGAGGAGAACAGCAAATGCTGGCAATGGCAAGAGCTTTGATGTCAAATCCTTCGTTATTATTACTGGATGAGCCGTCAATGGGGCTAGCGCCACTATTAGTGCAGGAAATCTTCAACATCATTGAAAAAATCAACAAGGAGGAAAATGTAACTGTATTGTTGGTAGAACAAAATGCCAATATGGCGCTTTCAATCGCAGATAGAGGATATGTTCTGGAAACTGGGAAAATCATTTTGGAAGGAACAGGGAAGGAACTACTTACAAATCCTGAAATTAAGAAGGCCTATTTGGGAGGATAAAAAAAGAATATTTGTTTTTAAGAACTGTCTTGAAAAAGTTTACGGGCTTTTTTTGAGATGGTTTTTTTATTTTTGAAGAATTT
>BNJS01001761.1_pt1 | contig 88634 bp, 103 predicted proteins | sample 8540461 | NCBI WGS metagenome assembly BNJS01 (sample SAMD00202454, study PRJDB9452) | human saliva metagenome | isolation source: human saliva | place: Japan
TCTGTAGGTTTCTTCTGCTCAGGTGAAATGTCATTAAAAACTCTGGATGAAAATCATCAAAAACCATTCTGGGCGAGTTTGTAGTTCTAGATATCTATCATAGTTCATAGCTATATTATAATTCAGGGAATGACCCTTCTCCAAGTCTGAAGAGAAGTGTCCTGAGGGATTATCTCCCGCTTGTTCAAGGACGGCTGTATTTTTACTCTAGAGTAATTTTGCCTTTGTTATTTGTAGTTTTCTAAGGTCGATTACTTGCTGGTAAGATGATATAATTATATTAGTATGAAAGTTAGCTAAATCTTATAAAACAATTGATTAATTTTGAGTTGCCGCCAGTTGATGAATTGGTGCCGCGGGTAAATCAGCAGCTGGTGGTGTCGAGGAAGTGATTGACCTGAAAGCCAAATATGGTGGCGCGCGCATTGTGCAGGGTTGTTGAGTGCGAAAAAGCATCCGAATGCGGATCGTTTGAGCGTGACTAAAATTGATGATGGCAGCTGTGCAGACGTTCCAAGGATGACAATGGTTATGTGCAGGTGGTTTGCGGCGCGCCGAGATGTTCAGTGCTGATATGTGGGCAATTTGGTTGCCGCCAAAAAGCACCGTCCCAGCAAGTTTTGATGATGTCGAGCCGTTCGTGCTGGATGCGCGACCGCTGCGTGAATTTTAAGTCAGGGCATGCTGGCGGCGGCTGATGAGCTGGCGATTGGTACGGATCACGAGGGAATTATTGAGATCGATGAGCGTGATATTCCGGCGGGCGTTACACTTCAGGCTGGCGCGAGCTTTGCGGAAGTGTTTGGGCTGGATGATTACGTGCTGGAAATTGAAAATAAGATGTTTACACACAGGCCGGATTGTTTTGGGCAACTTGGCGTGGCGCGCGAAATTGCTGGTATTTTTCATCAGCAGTTCAATAGTCCTGACTGGTATAATGCTATTCAAGAATTCGCAGATAGCGATGGCTTAGAGCTTGAAGTGTTTAATGAAGCCAATGAGCTTGCGCCCGCATTCTCTGTGATTGCTATAAAAAATGTAGATATTCATCCAAGCCCGTTGTGGTTGCAATGTCAATTGAGTTGCAATGGGCGGCAAAGCCTATCAATAACATCGTTGACGCGACAAACTACGTGATGTTTATGACGGCGCAGCCGACTCACGCTATGATTATGACAAACTGCGTGGGGCATAAACTTGGCGTGCGAATAACGCACTGATGGCGAGGAAGGTTGGTTTACTTAACGGCAAGGAATATGAATTGACGGCTGACGATATTGTGATCGCTGACGGCGAAGGCGTGATTGGGCTAGCGGGAATTATGGGCGGAGTTGATACGGAAGTCTCGGCTGAAACGAAGAATATTGTCCTTGAATGTGCCAATTTTGATATGTACGCGCTACGTCGCACGGCTATGCGCCACGGAATTTTTACAGACGCGCTGACCCGTTTCAATAAGGGGCAGTCGCCAGCACAAATTGACCCTGTCTTAAAAATGGTTAATTGGTATGGTTGGTGGTGAGCAAGCTAGTCCTATGCTATTTAGAATCATTCTTCATTGCGACAAGTGTTGGTCGATGGTAAGCACTGGCACGGTGGATTGTTGATTCCTAAAAGGTTTGTCGAAGAACGTCTGGGTGTTGACTTTGCCGAGAATGAGATTGAGGCACTACTAAAGAATGTTGAATTTATCGTTGACGATGGTAATAAATATGGCGAAGCTGGCGTGATGGTTTACAGTCCATTTTGGCGAACAGATATTGAGCTTCCTGAGGATATCGTTGAGGAAGTTGGGCGATTATACGGCTTTGATAGATTGCCGCGTCATTTGCCAGAGCGAAGCATCAAGCCTGCGCTGAAGAATGAGCGTCGTGAATTGAAACAGAGAATTCGTCAAAGTTTGTTGCGAGCTGGAGCGAATGAAGTTTTGACGTATAGCTTTGTTCATGAGCGCGTTTTGAAAAATTCCGAGCAAGACCCGAGTCGTGCGTATCGCCTGAGTAATGCGCTTAGCCCAGACTTGCAGTATTACCGAATTAGCATTTTGCCGAGTTTGCTAGATAAAGTTCACGCCAATATAAAATCTGGGCATGACGAATTTATGTTGTTTGAAAGTGGCAAAATTCACGATAAGAAATTAGGATTTAACGATGAGAATTTGCCAATTGAAAAGACTTTCATTGACGGAGTTTATGCGAATAAAAAACCTCAAGCTGGCGCGCCGTTTTACAAGGTGAGGAAAATTGCTAAAAGGCTGATGAAGGATTTGAGTGTTGAGGTTGATTTTGTGAAGATTGCGGAATCTGACGGCGGTATCCCAGCGCCATTTGATGCGAAACGCAGTGCTTGGATTATGGCGAAGAATGGCGACAATTTGGGGATTGTTGGCGAGCTGGTTCAGTCTGCCCGACGCAACTTCAAATTGCCAGATTATACGGCAGCGTTTTTCTATTGATATTGAAAAATTGCAGGAAAATCTGAGTAAAAATCAGGGTTATAATTACCAGCCGTTAAGTCGTTTTCCGTCGACTGCCAGAGATATTTCATTGAAAATGGATTCAGATGTTGATTACGCGAAGGTTTATACTTGCGCTGAAGAAGTTGCGAAAAAACACGGTGAGTTACAAATTAGCATAACGCCGATTGCGATATATCAGCCAAAAATGACGATTCGACAAAAACTGTAACTTTGAATGTAAAGTTTACGAGCGCTGGGCGGACGCTGGAAGATAAAGACATTGCGCCGATTATTGAGGAAATTGCCGCGATGGCTGCGGAAGAATTTGACGCCGCTCAGGTTTAACGTGATTTGTTGCGCTTGATAAAAATTGCTATAATTGAAAGGTAAATAAAGGAGGAATATGGCAACTACAAAAGGCCAGAGAATAGGTATTTGAGTTATTGCCGGCATGATGTTTTTGGGGACCGTTGGCGGATTTGTCGCTATGATGGTGGCGCCTGAAATGAAGCCAAAGATCAAGCCGCGTTTAAGAAAGCTCAGGATGAATACACCAAGGCTACTGACGAACGGAAAAAGAAAGTAGAAGCTCAGGCTAATGAATTGAGTCCAAAAATATTACGGTAAGTTTTCTGAGTTTAGCTCACGAGTTGGCGCGTTTGAAGCCGGTGATGTGAAAGAGCTTGTCAAGGAAGATTTGGTCGAGGGCGAAGGCGCTGAAGTTAAGGACGACACCAAATTGGCTGTTTATTACATTGGCTGGAACGCTAAGGGTGAGATTTTCGATCAATCAATCGCTGACGGCAAACTGAAAGCTCCGCTCAATATGGACGGTCCAGCGAATACTGCGGTCATTCAGGGCTGGAAAGAGGGTTTGATTGGTATGAAAATTGGCGGCGTGCGGAATTAACAATCCCGGCCAACAAGGCTTATGGCGACAAGGCACAGGGTGATAAAATTCCTGCAAATTCTCCACTTAAGTTCGTGGTGATGGCTATTGAAAAGCCAGCTGATATTCCAGAGCCAGAAATGCCAGAAGTGATGAAGCAATATTATCGATCGCGAGGTTTCAATGTCTAAAGATGTTGTTATTGTTGGCGCTGGTCCAAGCGCGTTAACGGCGGCAATTTACTTGTCGCGCGAAGATGTCGACACGACGCTATATGAGCGTGGCGTGGTCGGCGGAATGGCGGCGATTACTGATCAAATTGACAATTATCCTGGATTTGCTGAGGGCGTTACGGGAATGAAATTGGCGTCTGAATTGCAACAACAGGTGGAGCGATTTGGTGCGAAGATTGAGTATGGCGACGTGACGGAATTGAAGCAGTTGATGGCGAATTGAGCTGACAATTGACGGTCAATCTGTCCGCGCGAAGTCAGTTTTACTAGCGACTGGCTCGAATTACCGCAAATTAGGTGTTCCGGGCGAAGATGAATTATATGGTCGAGGCGTGCATTACTGTGCGACTTGCGACGGTGCGTTTTATCGTGATAAAAATCTAATCGTTGTCGGTGGCGGAAACTCAGCGGTGCAAGAGGCGATATTTTTGACGCGATACGCTAGCCACATTGATCTGCTAGTTCGCAGTAAGTTGCGCGCCAGTGACATCTTGCAAAAAGATTTGCAGAAGTATGTCGATGATGGAAAAATTACCGTTCACATTGGTGCAACGACTGATGAAATTATTGTCAAGGACGATAAGTTTTACGGCGTTAAATCGACTCAAGACGGCGAGCAGAAAGAATTTACCGCCGACGGATTGTTTGTGTTTATCGGGCTAATTCCAAACACGCAATTCCTGGCAAACTCGGACGTTGAGTTGGATTTGGGTGGACACATCATTACTGACGAACATCTGCACACTAATATTCCTGGCGTTTTTGCTTCTGGCGATGTACGCTCGGGGGCAACTATGCAAATCGCTTCGGCGGTTGGTGAAGGCGCAGTAGCTGCGGTGCAGATTCGTGAATATTTACAAGAAAAGGCCAGAGAGGAGTAAAAAATGGCAGATTTTAATCAAATTTTAACACCTGGTGATGTCGATAACGGCATCGTAAATGTAGTTGTTGAGATTCCACAGGGATCAAGTCATAAAATTGAGTGGAATCGTGAGCTTGCAGTGATGCAGTTGGACCGTGTTGAGCCAGCTATTTTTGCAAAGCCAACAAACTACGGTTTCATTCCACAAACTTTGGATGAAGATGGCGACGAATTGGACGCGCTAATTATCACTGACGAACCGTTGACGACTGGTATTTTTATGGAAGCAAAGGTTATCGGTGTGTTGGAATTCGTTGATGACAATGAAGTTGACGACAAGGTTATCGTTGTGCCAGCCGACGACCGAAACACTGGCAACGCAATCAACTCACTAGAAGATCTACCTTCACAATTGTTGAAACAAATTGAACACCATTTCAATCACTACAAGGATTTGAAGAAGCCTGGCTCAACTGTAGTTAAGGGCTTCGGCGACGTAGAAAGGGCAAAGCAAATTATCCGCGAGTCAATTACTCGTTGGAACGAAAAATAAATCACGTTTGATTATTGATTAAAACCGAGAGACTGGCGAGCGTTACTTGTGTCGGAAGAACGAGGAAACGCCGCCAGTTAATTGTTGTAAGATGCCGTTTGAGCGGGACAATTGTAAGCGCAATTTGTCTTTGGCGTGTGGCGTAATTATGACGTCCCGCCAATCTGGTTTTGGACGAGCGGATTTGCTTGTTAAGACTTCAATCGTGTCGCCGTGCCTCAATTTGTAATTGAACGGCTTCATTACGCCGTTGATCTTAAAGCCGCTTGCGCGCGCCGCAATGTCGGAGTGAATTCGATAGGCATAATCCAAGGGAAACGCTCCGCGAGGCAAATCATAAATATCGCCCTTTGGTGAATATACGAAAATCCTATCAGAAAACAGCTTCATTCGGAATTTGTTGGAGTCGAATCGCTTTCCTTCGCTAATTAAAGCGGCGGCTTCTTGAAGTTCGCGAATCCACGACAAATCGGCTGGCATAGTTCCGATTTTTCCTTTTTTATAGGCATCGGTCAATTTTTGCTCATTATAATGGAAGCTGGCGGCCAAACCACGCTCGGCGTATTCGTGCATTTCTTTGGTGCGAATCTGGAATTCAACAATTTGCCCACTTGGCGTTTGTACGGTTGTATGCAGACTTTGATAGCCATTCGGTTTTGGATTGGCAACGTAATCTTTAATCCTCTCGTACATCGGCTGATACATATCGTGTAAAATTCCCAGAACCAAATATCCAGTCGATAAATCATCGACAATTATCCTCAGGGCAATCAAATCATAAATCTTATCAATGTCGCCAACTTTGTCCAATTTCTTAAACAGACTATAAACACTCTTAACACGTCCGTCCATCTGAAAAACCAGCTTTTCCGCCTTCAGTCGCGCTTCAACTTCACGGCGAACGTGATCCAATTTTCGTTGCGATTTTTTCAGTCGACTGTCCATCAAATTTTTGGTTTCTTGAAAAGCTTTCGGCATCAAATATCTAAAACTCAACTCCTCCAATTGAACACGAACTCGTCCCATATTTAAGCGGTCGGCCAGCGGCGCAAAAACCTCAATTGTCTCTCTGGCGATTTTTTTCTGCTTTTCTGGTGTCATAAATTGCAAGGTTCGCATATTGTGCAGGCGGTCGGCTAGCTTGATAATTATCACGCGCACGTCTTCGCCCACGGCAATCATCAACTTGGTCAAATTGTCCTTCGTGTGCGGTAAATAACTATCCAAATTTCGCATCCCGGCGCGAGCTTGTGAAACTTTAGTTACGCCATCCACCAGAAACGCCACATCGCGTCCAAACAAACTTTCCAAATCATCCAAAGTTGCGTCAGTATCTTCAACAGTGTCGTGTAGAACTCCCGCCACGACCGTATCAATATCCATGCCCCATTCAATCAGAATTCCCGCCACCGCCAATGGGTGATTGATGTAGGGTTCGCCACTTTTGCGCTTTTGTCCAGTGTGCTTTTTCGTGGCGTAATCGATTGCGCTCGCTAAAACCAATACTGGCACTTCGTCGTATTTTTGCTCAGCGATTGACAGTAACTCTTCGCGCGTCATGTTTATATTATACAACTTTGTAGTATAATTAAGAAAAGCTAAAGCGAAAATATCTAACAGGGAGGGCGATATGGCTGTAACGAGAATAGCAATTAACGGCTTCGGGCGAATCGGACGCAATGCGTTTAAGATTGCTAACGAGCGAAGCGACTTGGAAATTGTTGCGATTAATGATTTGACTGACACGAAAACTTTGGCGTATTTGTTGAAGCATGACAGCAATTACGGCGAGTACGGGCGTCAAATTGATTTTACGGAAAACGAGCTGATTATTGAGGGTAAGTCGGTTAAGGTGTTGGCTGAGAAAGATCCAGAAAATCTGCCGTGGCGAGATTTGAATATTGATGTGGTGATTGAATCAACAGGATTTTTCACCGATAAAGATGGCGCGAGTAAGCACTTAACGGCTGGCGCAAAGCGTGTGGTTATCAGTGGTCCAACGAAGTCTGAGGGAGTCGATACGATCGTTTTGGGAACTAATGATGACAAGGTAAAAAAACGCGACGCCAATCGTGTCTAATGCTAGTTGCACGACCAATTCTTTGGGCGCGGTTATGGCGATTTTGGACGCGGAGTTTGGCGTTGAAAAGTCAATGCTAACGACGGTGCACGGTTATACGGCTAGCCAAAAGCTTCAGGATGCGCCATCCAAGGATCTTAGAGAAGGTCGCAACGCTGCCGAAAACATTGTCCCGACTACGACTGGAGCTGCAATTGCTGTAACTAAAACCTTGCCGCAGCTAACTGGAAAATTTGACGGACTTAGTGTGCGCGTACCGACTCCAGTGGTGTCGCTTAGCGACGTGACGGCGCTTCTGCGACGTGATGTGACTGTCGAGCAGGTAAATGACGCGTTCAAAAAAGCCGCCCAGAGTAATTTCTATCAAGGCATTTTGGGTGTTTCTGAGGAACCTTTGGTGAGCCGCGACTTCATTGGCAATTCATATTCTGGAATTGTCGATCTTCCATTGACGAAGGTAGTTGGTGGTAATCTGATCAAGGTTATGGTCTGGTATGATAATGAATGGGGCTATTCGAACCGGCTGGTTGAACTGGTGGCGGATGTGGCGTATTATCTGAAAAAGAGTGAATAAGGCCATCTTCCAAAAAGGAAATAACCCCGCACCGTGGTGGTGCGGGGACGCCGGAATTTGGCGCTTTTACAGAATATTTATCTTAGCGCGCCTTCTGCTGGCGCGGCGCCTCAATCTTCGCCGAAGCAGGACGAAAACCCTCGTCCTGCTTCAAAACTTCGAGTGACGGACTCCTCACGAATGAGGGTTCGTCAGAGATATCACTTCCCGGAACCTCCGCATAGATTGCGTCGGTTTGCCTGTCGATGACAAACCGAATCCTGCAATCGCCGGCCGAAGCCATGATGACCCCTGCGGCTTCCCCCGTGTCCTTGATGGGGACGGGGTCGGTGAACCCCGCCTTGACAAGGTCCTGAGTCCAGACGTCGCTGACGTCTGCACATCCGGTCAACCCGGTCAACCCGAACAGGGCAAGCAGGATAGTGACGATCGTACTACGAGTGGTAGACATTTTTCCCTCCTAGGGAAGATTTTGAGGTGCGGCCTTTCAGAACCGCGACCTCAACCGGGGTGAACTCCCCGGTTAGTTGCTTTTCACGGTTTGAAAAGCTGATATATATATATCATACCAGCCGCGAAATGTCAATGCTTTTTGTCAAATAGCCACACCCTACCTCTGATAAAATACCTAACTTTCCCTTGCAAAAAACACCGAAAACGCTTATACTAAAATTATGAAAATCTACCTCGGATCTGATCATCGTGGCTTTATGTTGAAAGAAAAAGTTTTTGCCTATTTGGTTAAGAATGGCTATGACGTTCAAGACGTTGGCGGTGTAGAATTAAATCCTGATGACGATTTTCCGCAATTCGCGCAGGCGGCGGCGTTGAAGGTTATTGGCGATGATAGCAAAGATCCGCGCGCGATATTAATTTGCGGTGGCGGTCAAGGAATGTGTATGGCAGCGAACCGATTCAAAGGAATTCGTGCCAGTGTGATTTGGGATGCGTTTGAGGCAAAAATGACGCGCCAAGATAACGATTCGAATGTTCTATGTTTGCCAGCGCGAGTTTTGGAAGATAACGAATCGGCATGGAAGGGAATTGTGGAAACGTGGCTGAACACCCCTTATGCGAATGCCCCACGATTTAATAGGCGTAATGCGCAGTTGGATGAATTGTCATGAGTAATTCTGTAATCGCACCAGCAATTTTGGCGGAAAATGCCGAACAATACAAAGAGCAGGTTAATAAAATAACTGGGCTTGTTGAGCGTGTGCATATTGATATTTCTGATGGCGAATTTGCTCCGACGTTGACTGTCGGAATTCCAGAATTGTGGGCACCAGAGGGTTGGATGATTGATATTCACGCAATGGTTAATGGTGTTTCTGACTATGTTCCGAAGTTGATTGCCTTAAGGCCGCATATGATTATTATTCACGCAGAGGCGACGGGGGATGTGAAGACTGCGCTTATGCAGATTCGTCAAGCTGGAATTATGGCGGGATTAGCACTACTTAAGCCGACAGTGCCGCGGACGGTTGAGGAATTGATAAAAATAGCAGATCATGTGATGATTTTTAGCGGTGAGTTGGGGCGATTTGGCGGAACTGCTAGTTTGATGCAACTAGAAAAAATACGACTCGTCAAAGCTATTAATCCTAGTGTTGAAATCGGATGGGACGGCGGAGTGTCTATAGATAATGCATACAGCCTGGTTCAGGGTGGCGTTAACGTTTTGAATGTTGGCGGCGTTATTCAGAAATCGTCAGATCCGCGCACTATTTTCTCCAGATTGCAGCAGGAGATTAACAAAACGAGTGTGCTTTAATGGATATTGACCAAATAGCGAAATTGAAGAAAATATCGCAACAATTGCGAAAGTCTGTCATTCGTGAGCTATCGGCGGCTGGCTCGGGTCATTCAGCTGGCTGCTTGGGTTTCGCTGATGTTATGGCGGTTTTGTATTTTTCACGCCATGCGACTAGATTCTGAGAATCCTAATTGGGAAGATCGAGATATTTTTCGTGATGAGCAATGGTCATTATACGCCACTTTTTATATGCTACGCTGGCGGAGCGAGGATTTTTCGATAAAAAAGAGCTGGTTAATTTGCGAAAATTTGGCTCCAAGCTTCAAGGTCATCCAGAACGCGGCAGTCTGGCGGGAATTGAAACGACTAGCGGTCCTCTGGGCTGCGGTCTGAGTCAAGCGGCTGGCATGGCGTATTCATTGCGATATTTGGGTGGCAATTCTGAGCGATTCGTTTACTGCAGTTTAGGTGATGGTGAGCTTGATGAAGGGAATATTTGGGAAGCGGCGATGTTTGCGAAAAAAATATAATCTGTCGAATTTGATTGCGATTGTTGATAGAAATAATATTCAGATTGGTGGCGATACGGAAAAGGTGATGCCGCTAGGTGATTTGGCGGATAAGTGGCGAAGTTTTGGCTGGAATGCGCAGGAGATTGACGGGCATGATCATTTGGCGATAATTCAGGCGATTGATAAGGCAAAAGAATTCTCGGCAGCCGAGCGTGATAATCGCACATACAATTCCTGGTCGTGGCGTTGATTTTTATGGAATATGATTACCGTTGGCACGGAAAATCTCCAAACGCCGAGGAGGCGGAGCGGGCGCTTGCTCAATTGAGTGAAGGAGGTGGCGAATGAGTTTCTTAATGGAGAATTGGCAGAACTCGGAGCTTGCGGCAATTCGGATGGGTTTTGGCGAAGGCTTGGTGGATGTTGCGAAGAAAAATAATTTGGTGGTGGCGCTAAGTGCGGATTTAATGGAGAGCGTTGGCTTTGGCAAGTTTTATGAGGAAATCGGAAAACCGCGGGCAATTGAAGTTGGCGTGGCGGAGCAGAATTTGGTTACCGTGGCGTCTGGGTTGGCGGCTATGGGGAATATTCCGTTTGCGGCCAGTTATGCGGCGTTTAGTCCGGGTCGCAACTGGGAACAAATTCGAACGACTGTTTGTCTGAACAATCAGCCGGTTAAGTTGGTGGGTTCTCATGCTGGGTTAAATGTCGGTCCAGATGGTGCGACGCATCAAATGCTGGAAGATATTGCGCTGATGCGAAGTTTACCTAATATGGTGGTTTTGGCGCCTGGTGATGCTAATGAAGCCAAGCTGATCGCGGCGGCAATGGCTGGAGATAAACGCCCGAATTACGTAAGATTGCCAAGAGAAAAAACGGCGTTATTCCTAAATCAATCTACTTTTGAGATTGGAAAAAGTTATACGTTGAGGCGTGGCAAAGATGTTGCCTTGTTTGGAACTGGCGTGATGACTTATCAATTGTTGTTGGCAGCAGAAAAGCTCGCGAATGAATATGACATTCGGGCAGAAGTGATTCATTTTCCGACGATTAAGCCGCTGGACGAGGATGCGATACTTAACGCAGCTCAAAAATGCCAAGCTGTTATTACGGCGGAAGAGGGGCAGATTGCTGGTGGATTCGGCTCAAGCGTGGCAGAAGTTCTTAGTGAGAATATGCCGGTGAAGATGAAGCGAATTGGTGTTGATGACGCATTTGGCGAGTCGGGCAAAATGTCTGAATTGTGGAAAAAGCACGGTTTGGATGTCGATTCAATTGTTTGTAGTGTTGTCAATTTTCTCCAGTGAAAAACCCGCCAGGAGCTACTGCCAAGATCTAATAGACCTCAAAGCGGTAGTCCTGGCGGGTATGCGCTATCTGCGGTCATGGTATACCATACTGCAGATGAGCGCAAAGAACGAGACGCTCACAAACGCGAACGTAATGCCTTCTTGTGTCCCGTAGACTGCGAAGAAGTGGATAAGGACCGTACACCATGTTGCACCGAGTAGTACAACAATGGCGAAAAACGACTTAACCATGAATGATACTGTCCTAACTACAGGTTGCATTTTTCTTCTTCCTCTCTATGAGGCGCTCAAAGCTAAAGGGACTCTTTTTGCCCCTCGACGAACTTTGAGCAAAAGCCATTTTATGTTACCACCAAAACAACATAATGTCAATTCTCTTGGCATAGCGGGCAGTAATTGATATAATTACCATAAGTATTTTAGGGGGCAGTATGGGATTATCGATTTCAGAGATTCGGAAAAACACGACGCGGGCGCGTCATTTTAATGCAGCGAACACGAGCGCAACGTTTTGCGGTTGGGGCGTTTAATATTGACAATCAAGAGACGTTGATTGCGGTGGCGCGGGCGGCGCAAAAAGCTCCAATCGCCAGTGTTGGTTGAGGTTTCTGACGCCGAAGTGAAGGCTATGGGTCTAGAGAACGTCCGCGATTTGGTGGACAATTATAAGGCTGAATACGGAATTGAAATGTATTTGAATTTGGACCACGGTCCGACGGTTGAGGGTTGTAAGCGAGCCATTGACGCTGGATATGAGTTTATCCATATTGACATTTCTCAGGCGAATCACGACGCTTCCGACGAGGAGATTATTGCCAAGACTCGTGAAGTTGTTGAGTATGCCAAGTTTACTGGCGCGCTAGTGGAGTCTGAGCCGCATTATTTTGGCGGAAGTTCAAATGTTCATACAGAGGATATAAACTACGAGGAAATAAAAAAGACTTTCTCTACGCCAGAGGGTGCGCGTGCGTTTGTTGAGGCGACTGGAATTGATACTTTTGCGGCGGCGATTGGCAATTTGCATGGCAAATATCCAGTTCCGAAAGTGTTGGATTTGGATTTGTTGGCTGACATTCGTGAGGCGATTCATTGTCAGATTTCGTTGCACGGTGGGTCTGGCACGCCGCTGCATTATTTTGAGGATGCTGCGAAAATTGGCGTTTCTAAAATCAATATCAATTCTGATATGCGCTATGCTTTCCGAACGACTTTGGAGAAAACCTTGCGAGAAAATCCAAATGAGTACGCTATTGTTAAATTAATGCCGCCAGTTTATGCCGCTGTACAGGAAGTGGTGGAATCAAAGATTAAGGCGTTTAATTCCGTCAGGAAGGCGGTGGTTTAATGGCAAAAATTATCACCGTTGGTGCGGCGATTCAAGATGTGTTTTTAAGTCAATCAGACGCACTGACGCCAGTTTGTGAGAGTCCAGAACACTGTTTTGCGCGACTGGATTTGGGGGCGAAAGCCGACGTAAACCAGATTCATTTTTCGACTGGTGGTGGAGCTACGAACGCTGCAGTAACGTTTTCCAGGCAAGGTCATTATGCTAGCTTTATGGGCGCAATCGGTCATGATCCAGCTGGGCAAGCGGTAATTGCGGATTTGGATAAGGAAAATATTGATACGCATTTGGTGAGGTATTCGCCAAAATATAGCACGGGATATTCAGTTTTGCTATTAGCCTCAAATGGCGAGCGAACAATATTGACATACCGCGGTGCTTCAACGCATTATCATGAGGCGGATTTTGATTTGTCTGAAGAGGACGCGGATTGGCTATATGTTTCAACTTTGGCGGGAAATATGTCAATGCTTCATAAATTATTCCAGCAAGCCAAGCGTCGCGATATGAAAATCTGTTTTAATCCTGGAAAGAAAGAATTGTCGCAAAAGGATAAATTGCTGGGACTTTTGCCTGATGTCGATGTTTTGACTCTGAACAAAGAAGAAATGCAGCAATTGGTGTCTGGCGAGGATTTGGAGGCCTTGGTTAGGAGAGGTTTGAGATTAGTTCCGGTCGTTTTGGTGACGGACGGTGTAAATGGCTCAATTGCAAGCGATGGAAAAACCATCGTGCGAGCGCTAATGTACGACGACAGACCGTCAATTGACAGAACTGGCGCTGGAGATGCGTTTGCGTCGGGATTTTTGAGTGAATGGGCGCGAAGTGGCAATTTGAAAAACTCTGTGATTATGGGCAGTGCGAACGCTAGCTCGGTGGTTATGAAAATTGGAGCAAAGGCTGGAATTTTATATGCTGGCACAGTACTTCATGCTATGCCAATTCAAGAAAGGGAATTATAATGGCGCAGAATTTGGGAAAATTGTTGGGCGGTGACGCGAAAAAACGTCGAGCATTAACCGAGCTCAGGCAGATGACTAGGGATGATAGCGATGTGCGATTGATTGCGGAAATATTGGCTAGAGCGCACTCGATTATTCGCTCTCTAGGTCTGGATCCGTCAAACGCTACGGCAGAAGAAATTTATCAATCACTAATGGCTATTGCGCCGAAAGTGGACAAATGGGCTCCGTTCAAGGCTTCTGAATGGGTGCTTTTGGACGTTGATGGGCAAGTGATTTCGTTTAATCCAATTGACATTATAAATAACTATCATTGCCAGTTACCTCTGGGAAAGCAGCAAACAACGTATGGCAAGCGAGGTCTGGGGTTTGAAATTACGCGCCGATATAAAAACCACCCGCGCACGTACAATCCAGCCGTAGAGCGAGTGGTATGCCAGGGTGGAATTTGTTGGATTGAGCCGAAACCTAAGAAATAATTATCGGTCGCAACAAGTTCGCTGATTTTTGATCAAATTAACTACCTCTGGAATATCTTCAGTGATTGTGTAGGTTTTTTCATCGCCGTCAGAAATTAGCTTATTTGGAAGCATATTTTCGCGCACAAAATCATCCCATTTGCCCCAGAATTTTTTATCAAATAAGACAATCGGCACGGGCGCCATTTTCTTAGTTTGTGTCAATGTGATAATCTCACAAATTTCATCCATTGTGCCGAATCCGCCAGGGAAACAAACGTACGCGTCAGCCAGAAGTGTCATAACGATTTTTCGTGGTGCAAAGTGAGTGAATGCGAACGAATCTGTCGTGTAGTTGTTTAATGATTGCTCGTGTGGCAAGCGAATGTTGAATCCGACTGATTCTCCGCCAGCTTCCATGGCACCGCGGTTTGCTGCTTCCATAATTCCGCCACCACCGCCGGTGATAATTGTGTAGCCTTCTTTGGCTAGCTGAAACGCTAAATCTTTGGCTTTTTGATAATATTCGTTATCTTCGGTTATCCTGGCCGACCCAAAAAAAGTTACGGTTTTATGATATTTTTGGAGAATTTCATAGCCGGCATGAATTTCGTCATCGACTTTTCCTAATCTGAACATCGCAGCCTGAAGTTGCAATTCGCGCGGAATACAAACATTTTTCGGTGTCATCATTATCCTTTTTATTTTATGATTTTAACTTTATTACTATATCATAAAATGCCTATGGTTACAATACATTGACGGCAAATAATCCATCATATACAATCAAAGCACAATCTAAATGGAGATTTTATGGAGAACAAATCAACGGTTAATAAATGGCTGATCACTGCGGCGGTTATTATGGGTATAATTATCGTAGCTATGGCGACATGTATAATTGCTGTGCTATGTATAAAAATAGTGACTCTAATGTTTCGGTAAAAACTAGCCAAACAAAGAAAGACTCATCTGACTCGCTGGAAAAAGCTCACGGCGAAGGCGAAGAACCGTCAAATGAGGCAAAGAAAGAATATAAAGATTTCCAAACCAAAGGCGACGGCACGGGCGTTCACTTAACTTCAGCAAGTGATGTTGATAAATTGGATATTGACAGTTCTTTGAAGAAGTTCTTGAAGTCTAAAGTTGGTCAGCCGATTCCAGAGCGTGAAGGTTCCGTGTATGAGCCAATCATCGACCGTGCATACGGAAAATATGCGGCAGTATATGGCTTGACGAACGCTTATACTATTATCGGACCAAAGAACGGCACTGGTGAAATTGCAATTGTTGCAGGCACGCAGCAAGGCGGTATGTCATGCTCAGACTTGAAGTCGGCGTCGGTTCCGAGTCGTTTGGTTGACGGCAAATGTGAAGTTTCTGGCTCGTCTCAAACTTATAGCCAAGACTAGTTTTCGTAAATATAGTAAAATAGAGAGGTGAATAAATTTCGCCTCTCTTCTTCATATCAGCCCACGGGTGATCAGCCGCGAGCAATTGCTCAGTTAGTCGATGGTTTGGAAAAAGGTCAGCGCGAGCAAACTTTGCTGGGTGTAACTGGTTCAGGTAAGACGTTTACGATGGCGAATATCATTGCCGAGCGCAATGTACCGACGCTGGTTTTTGGCGCATAATAAGACTTTGGCGGCTCAACTTTTTTTCTGAGTTTAAGGAATTTTTTTCCGGACAATGAAGTCCATTATTTTGTTAGTTATTTTTGACTACTATCAGCCAGAGGCGTACATCGCTTCAAGCGACACTTACATCGAGAAAGATTCGAAAATCAACGACGAAATTGATCGGCTTAGGCATGCGGCAACTTCCGCGCTGCTTACGCGCCGCGATGTGATTATCGTGGCGAGTGTGAGTTGTATTTATGGCATTGGTTCGCCAGAAACTTACGCTGATATGGCTATTAAATTGACCGTTGGTGAGCGCCGAGTTCAGGACAAGTTTATCCGTCTACTAACCGACATTCAGTATAAGCGCAATGACGTCGATTTTGCGCGAGGAACTTTTCGGGTGCGCGGCGATGTCGTGGATATTTTTCCAGCAGGCCAAGACACTGCGGTTCGCGTGGAATTCTTTGGCGATGAAATTGAGCGGCTGACGAAGATTGATCCTTTGACTGGCGAGATTTTGGATCGGCCGGACCAATTGACAATTTTTCCCATCCAGCCACTATTCGACGCCACGTGAGCGAATTGAAAAAGCGATTGTTGGAATTGAGAATGAGTTTAATCAACGGCTGAAATGGTTTGAGGATAATGGCAAGTTTTTAGAGGCGCAAAGGCTGAGTCAGCGCACCAAATATGATTTGGAGATGCTGAAGGAAACTGGTTTTGTGAAGGGGATTGAGAATTATTCGCGCTATTTGACCGACCGAGAACCTGGCGAACAGCCTGCGACTTTGATTGATTATTTTCCGGACGATTGGTTGCTTTTGGTTGACGAGTCGCACATGACACTACCGCAAGTTCGAGGAATGTATAACGGTGATCGCGCCCGTAAGGAAGTTTTGGTTGAGCATGGTTTTCGTCTTCCGAGCGCGCTAGATAATCGCCCGCTTCGATTTGACGAGTTCAATCAGCATATTCATCAGGCAATTTATGTTTCCGCCACGCCGGGAGATTATGAGCTTTCTCATTCGCCAAAGCCAGCTGAGCAGCTTATTCGACCGACTGGACTGCTTGATCCGCCGATTGAAGTTCGACCAACTGACGGACAGGTTGATGATTTGATGGAGGAAATTCGCCAGACGATTGCGAAAGGTCATCGCGTATTGGTGACGACATTAACCAAGCGAATGGCGGAGGACTTGAGCGCTTATTTGACGGAAAACGGCGTGAGGACGGCGTATTTGCATAGCGAAATTGATACGCTGGAGCGTGGCGATATTCTGAAAGATTTGCGACTTGGAACGTATGATGTGCTGGTTGGAATTAATCTATTGCGTGAAGGTCTGGACCTTCCGGAGGTCAGTTTGGTGGCAATTATGGACGCCGATAAGGAAGGTTTCTTGCGTAGTGAGCAGGCGCTAATTCAGACGATTGGGCGAGCGGCGCGGCACGTTGATGGGCGAGTTATTATGTATGGCGACAATGTTACGGACAGTATGCGTCGAGCAATTGACGAAACGAATCGACGTCGAGCGATCCAGCAAAAATATAACGAAGAGCATAATATTACGCCGCAAACTATTCAGAAGAAAATTGACGATGGTTTGCGATCAATTATTCCGCAAAAAGAATCTGATAAAAAGCCAAAGCTTAACCTGAAGAAAATTCCAAAAGACGAATATCCGGCTTTGATTAAAGATCTGACGGCGCAAATGGAATTGCATAGCGCCAATTTGGAGTTTGAAAAAGCGGCAGAACTTCGTGATTTAATTGCAGAAATTCGTCATACGATGTAGAATAAAAATATTATTAGATTAGGAGGGATTATGGCAACAAAAGAACAGCCACAGCCAACAAACGTCGCGCAACCAGAAATGCCGATGCAACCAAATGCTTACCAAGCATATCCACAATACGCATATGAAGACCCAAATAAGGGCAAAGCAAAGATGCTAACTTTGGAATACGCTTTGGCAATGGGTTCGGCAATTGTTTCAATCATATTGCTGATTGACATCATAACCAAGGTGTTTGGTTTGTGGACGAATTCAACATCAATGTTATTGAGAAGCGTTGGCGGATTTTTTTGCCCCATCAATGGTAACTCAGGGAACGGGAATTGTTGCAGCGTCAGTATTTGCTGTACTTTTGGCTGTATTGTCGCTAGTCCTATTTTCACGCGTATCAAAAGCTGTTCCGGAGCGTGAAGGCTACACAAAGCGAACAGCTTACAAATTGGTAACTTACGGCGGTTTGGCTGTTTTGATCATTCCAGCTGTCGACTTGGTTGCTCGATTGGTAAGTATTTTGATCAACTCATTACTATTTATCGGCGTTGGTGACGGCGGCGAATTCTATAAGAGTTTGTACTTGGGCGAATTCTTGCCATACGCATTAGCTCTTGCAATTGTTGCTACTAGCGCTTACTTTATTTGCCAAATTGTCAAAGGACGCAACATGTCAAAGGCTTTGTCTTTGATGTTGATTGTGGCTTCTTCTGTCGTATTATTGACTGGCGCTATCACAATCGCTGTTAAAGCACACGACACGGGTAGCTCAGTAAAGACTATTCCATCAGATTACAGTCGCTACAAGAACTACCAAGATTACTCAATGTAATAAAACTTGGAAAAATAAAGTCGCTCACTTTGATGGGCGGCTTTTTTTAGTGGTATAATATTGATATGATAACTATTTCTACCAGCGATATTCAGCACTTGGCGAGTTTGAGTAGTCTGGCATTGACTGATGACGAAACCGACGGACTGCGCCAAGATTTGGAAAATATAATTGGCTATATTGAGCAGTTGGGCGAGCTTGACGTGTCGGGTGTTGAGCCGACTTATCAAGTTACGGGACTGAGCAATGTTTGGCGCGAAGATGAAGTTCAGACGGGGATTCCTGTTGAGAAATTGCTCGATTTGGCGCCAGAAAAACAGAATAACCAAGTGAAAGTTCCACAGGTATTGTAATGAGTAAGATTAGTGATTTTATCGGCAAGAGCGCGGTCGAGAACGTAAAAGAAGCGTTGCGACGAGCGCGTGAAATTGAGGAATATAATGCGCTGCTTAGCTTGACGGAAGAGCGTGCGCTGGAGCGTGCGGCCAAGGTTGATGCTGGCGAGATCTCTGGACGATTGGCGGGCGTGCCATTTGTTGTGAAGGACAATTTTTTGGCGTTTGGTGCGCCAACGACTGCCGCTTCAAAAATGCTAGAAAACTTTAATGCGCCATTGCAGGCGACGGCCGTTGAAAAATTGGAAGCGGAAGGTGCGATTTGCATCGGTAAGGCGAACTTGGATGCTTTTGCGCACGGTGGTTCGACGGAAAACTCGGCATTCGGTCCAACGAAGAACGCTGCAGATGAAACGCGAGTTGCTGGTGGATCATCTGGTGGATCTGCGGTAGTTACGGCGCTCGACGTGGTTCCGTTTGCGCTTGGTACGGATACTGGCGGTTCGATTCGTCAGCCAGCCAGCTTTAACGGAGTGGTTGGAATTAAGCCGACTTATGGGGCAGTTAGTCGTTATGGCGTAGTGGCGATGGCGTCAAGCACGGACACAATTGGTTGTTTTGCTACAAATGCTGAAGATGTGGACTTGGTGATGGAAATTATGGCTGGTCGCGATGATAAAGATATGACGACTTTGCCTGATTTTTGGAATAATCAACCAGAATTTGCAAAGAAAAAGATAGGTCTGGTCAAGCAGTGTATGACTGATGACGTGGACGCGGAAGTTCGCCAAAAAACGCTTGATTATGCGGAGAAATTGAAGCAGCTTGGTTACGAAATTGAAGAAGTAGATTTGAGTATGATGCAACATTCTCTGGCAATGTATTACATAATTGTGCCGGCGGAATTGTCCTCGAATTTGGCGCGATATGACGGCGTGCGATATGGCTATCGAGCGGCGGAAGTGAAAACTTTGGCGGAACTTTATGGTCGCAGTCGAAATGAAGGTTTCATGACTGAGAATAAGCGACGAATTATGATAGGAAGTTTCGTATTGTCAAGTGGATTCTTCGACGCTTACTACATGCAGGCTCAAAAAGCCAGGACGTTGTTGATTGACGAATTTAAGAAGTTATTTACCGAATATGACGCGCTATTGATGCCGGTTGCGCCGACTCCTGCGTTTAAGATTGGGGAGAATGCTAGCGATCCGATAAAAATGTATTTGGCGGACATCATGACTGTGCCAGCAAGTTTGGCTGGACTTCCTGCGGTTTCGGCGCCAGCTGGAAATAGCGATGAAGGATTGCCAATTGGCGTGCAGCTTATCGGCGATTATAAGTCGGACAAGAACTTGCTGAAGCTGGTTTCGGAAGTGGAGAAGATTTGATGGACGGATTGATAGTCGCGATAGTTGTTGCGGCGTTGACTATCGGCGCCTTGCTGATGATTTTTATTCAATTGACTTCTCGTGGTCGCGGTCAAATTGACAAGGAAATGTATCAGATGGTTTGGCGGCAAATTTTGCGCAATGTCGAAACCAGAAAATCGGAAAGTATGCAGATGGCGATAATGAAGGCGGACAAGTTGCTGGACAAAGCGATGCGCGACTGCGGCGTGGCTGGCGAAACGATGGGCGAACGTATGAAATCTCGTAAGGGATATTGGAGCAATGAAAATGGGCTTTGGGCGGCACATAAATTGCGTAATCAAATTGCCCACGAAACCAACGTAACGGTAACGGCGCAGAGTTTTCGTCGAGCTATGGCGAGTTTTGAACAGGCATTAAAAGATTTGGGAGCATTATAATGAGTGTATATGACGATTATGAAATGACAATTGGTATCGAATGTCACGTTCAGCTGGCAACGAAAACCAAGCTATTTAGCCCGGCCGATAATGACGCTCGTGACGCTGAGCCGAATACTAAGACGCATCAGATTGATTTTGGTTTGCCGGGGATGTTGCCGGTTTTGAACAAGCATGCCGTTGAGCTGGCGGTTCGCGCTGGAAAAGCCTTGAATTCGCCGATTGCGCACGTTAGCCGATTTGATCGAAAGCATTATTTTTATCCAGATTTACCAAAGGGCTATCAGACTTCACAGATGTATAATCCGATTATTTTGGCTGGATATGTCGATGCGCCGCTGGAAGATGGTTCTTTGAAACGTGTGCGAATTGATCATGCTCACATGGAGGAAGATGCTGGTAAATTGACGCATCACGATGGCTATTCGTTGGTTGATCTTAACCGCGCTGGCACGCCGCTGATTGAGATTGTTTCTGAGCCAGATATGCATTCGGCTGAGGAAGCCAAAGCTTACGTTTCGGAACTTCATAAATTGATGGTTTACGCGGGCGTGACTTACGGTAATTTGTACCACGGAAATATGCGATTTGACGTCAATATTTCGGTGGCGAAAAAGGGTGCGACAGAGCTTGGAAAGCGCGCAGAAATTAAGAATCTCAACTCCTTCCGCAGTGTTGAAAGGGCCGCTGAGTATGAATTTAAGCGCCAAGTCGATATCTTGGAGCGTGGCGAAGAAGTTGTTCAGGAAACTAGAGGTTGGAATGATGACAAGCAGATAACTATTTCTCAGAGGTCAAAGGAGGACGCTCAGGATTATCGTTATATGCCAGATCCAGATATTCCGCCAGTTGTGTTGACTGATGAGGTGATTGCTGAAATCCAGTCCGAAGTGCCGATGCTTCCGGGCGAATATAGGGAAAAATGGAGCGCGCTGAACTTGGATAAATCTGTTATTAATTCGCTTTTGTCTAATCAGAATTACGCCCAGATTACATTGGAAGTTCAGGAAAAGTCGGGCGAGGCGTCCGCTAAGCGAGTCGCGCATTGGTTTGCGAGCGCATTGACGGCTTCTGATGAAAGTAACGCGCAAACAGACAATGAATCTACGCGCGTGGCGGTTGACGATTTAATAGAATTGGCTGAAATGACAGAGAAGTCTGAAGTTTCCAGTACGAATGCGAAGGAATTATTCAATGAGCTTCTGGCTGGTGCAAAAAATCCGCGTAAGCTTGCCGAAGAGAAGAATTTGTTGCAGGTTTCTGATGAATCGGCGATTGCTGCAATCGTTGACGAGGTTTTGAACGATCCAGCTTCGGCGGCTTCAATTGCAGATATCAAGGCTGGAAAAGATAAGGCTATTGGCTATTTGGTTGGGCAAGTCATGAAGAAGTCTAAGGGTCAAGCCAACCCAAGTCTTGCACAAAAACTGATTCGCGAGAAACTTTAGAATTGCCGAAATAATAGGGAATAGGAGCTGAAATATGAGAAAACCAACTAAAGCTATCATCGCCGCTGCCGGTTTTTGGTACGCGATTTTTTTGCCACAAACTAAAGCCATGCCAAAGGAAATGTTGCCGCTGATTGATAAGCCAATTATTCAATACGTCGTCGAAGAATTAGTTGAGGCTGGCATTAAAGATATCATCATTATCGGCAGTGCGAATAAGCGAGCAATTGAGGACCATTTTGATGAGCCGAATGAGGAACTTTTGGCTAATTTGCGCGCTGGTGGTCCTAAAAAACAGCCATTCATTGACGCGGTGCAAAATTTGGCTGAGATGGCAAACTTTATTTATATTCGCCAGAAAGGTCCGTACGGCAACGCAACGCCTTTGGCTTGCGCTTCACATTTGATTCATCATGATGAGCCTGTGATTTACACATTTGCAGACGACTTTATTGCGGCTAGTCCAAGTCGTTTCAAGCAGATGATTGAGGCGTCAGAAAGTCTAGACGGAGCGGTTCTGTCGTGTAAGAAAATCACCGATGATGCGGAGTTTGATCGTTATGGAGTCGTCAACGGTCAAGTAGTGAAAGACGGCGTTATAAAAATGACGAATATCGTTGAAAAGCCGGGTAAGGATAATGCGCCGTCAGATTTGGCGAGCGTCAGTAGCTATTTACTTCCAGGCGAGATTTTCAGCTATCTAGATAAAGCCAAGGAAGAATTTGACGGCAACGGCGAGTTTACAATTCAGCCGATTATGCAACAAATGATTGACGACGGATTTGATTTCTATGGCGTAGAGATTACGAACGGCACTTATTATGACACTGGTGACAAATTGGAATATCTAAAAACAGTGATCGACTTTGGGCTACGTGATCCTAATTTTGGTGATAAATTACGCGCTCATCTGACGGATCGCCTAAAATAATGTATAATAAATAGCATGAACGGATTGCTTATTATATTAGTGATTTTGATGGTGATTTTTATCATCATGATAATCGCTATGACAATTTCTATCATCAAATTAACGCGCCAAATTCGCCAAACTCAGCAAAACGTGGAGGCGATAAGCCAGCGAATTGCTAACTTAAATGGAATCGTAAGTACGGTTTCAATTGGCATGGAACTAGCCAAAAGCTTCGCCTCAAAGAGCGGATTTTTTTCTCAAAAATTTTTCTCAAAGAAGAAGGTAAAAAGAGTGAAAAAGTCAGCCAAAGAACAGCCAAATAAGCTAGCAAAAAAAGTCGTTCGTGATAACGAAAACGGTGCTCGTCGGGCGATTTTGGAGGATTTGTTCTTTGATTTTCATAAATCTCGCCACCAAGTTTATTGGGTAAATTTTGTTCGCGGAATTTTCTTTGGTCTTGGAAGTGCTTTGGGTGCGACGTTATTGATCGCGATATTGATTTGGATTTTGGGGCAATTTGCCGACATTTTCCCGCCGTTGGCTGATTTTATCAACCACTTAATTGAGACAATGCAACGTCGTCAATAGCGTGCTATAATTGTTATTAATGACTGAGGGGAAAAGCGAACAATCATCGTCGGCGGCTTTGAAGCCGTCAGATTTCGTGCATCTTCATAATCACACTTTTCATTCGGTGCTGGACGGATTGACTAAGATTAATGACTTGGTCGATAAGGTTAAGGAGCTCGGAATGGAGGCTGCGGCCGTAACTGATCACGGCACGATGAGCGGCATTCTGGACTATTACAAAACTGCCAAAAAAGCGGGAATTAAGCCGATTATCGGAATTGAAACTTACGTGGCGACTCGTTCGCGATTTGACCGCGATCCGGGCAAGGACAAGCAGCGTTTTCACTTGACCGTGCTGGCGATGAACAACACGGGTTTTCACAACTTGATGAAGTTGTCGACGCGCGCTAATCTGGAGGGAATGTATTATAAGCCGCGAATTGACCATGATTTGCTGGAGGAGTTGAACGAGGGATTGATTGTTCTGAGTGGTTGCGCAAGTGGTGAAATTGGCGTCGCTCTGAAAGAGGATGATTATGATCGCGCTCGTGAGATTGCCAAATGGTATAAGTCAATTTTTGGTGATCGCTATTATTTGGAGCTACAGGGATCACGGACATCCGAAATCAGAACACGCACTGGGACGTGCAGGCGAAGATCAACGAAGGCTTGATTAAGCTTTCGAAAGAGCTTGATATTGAAATGGTGGTGACTTGTGATGGTCACTATTTGACGCACGAATATCAAGACGCGCACGAGATTTTGCTTTGCGTTGGGACGAACCGTATCTTAGTGATGAAAAGCAGAATGAGCTTGAAGAGATTTTTTAGTATCACTTGACAGATCCGCGCGATATTATTGATCACTGGGGCGAGGATTTTCCTGAAGTTATTCGTAACACGAAGAAGATTGCCGACCGATGTGATGTTGAGATTGAGCTTGGGCGAATTCTTATTCCAAAATATCCATTGCCAGACGGCGAGAATGAACATTCGTATCTGCTTAGATTGACATATCAAGGTTTGTTGCAGCGTTACAATGGAGCTTCGAAGGAGGAGGCTGAAAAGTTGGATCCTGACGAAATTATTCCGAAGCTGTCTGACGAAGTTCGTGAGCGCGCTAAGATGGAGCTTGGTGTGATGGGTAATATGGGCTATGAAGGTTATTTCTTGATTGTTCAGGATTTTATCAACTGGGGAAAATCTCAAGGAATTGTTTTTGGGCCTGGGCGCGGTAGTGCGGCTGGTTCAATTAGTGCGTATGCGTTGAATATTACAGATCTTGACCCTCTAAAATATGGTTTGCTGTTTGAGCGATTTCTTAATCCTGATCGTATTTCTATGCCCGACATCGACGTCGATATTCAGGATACGCGTCGCGATGAAGTGATTGAGTATTGTGCGAAAAAATATGGAGAGGATCACGTCAGTAATATTGCAACGTTCGGTAAGATGTTTGGTCGTATGGCAGTGCGTGATGTCGCCAGGGTTTTGGAGGTTCCGTACGCTGAGAGCGACCGATTGGCGAAGTTAGTCCCGCCGCCAAGCCAGGGGCGTCATATTCCGTTGTCGGTAAGTATTAAAGAAGACGCGGACCTTCGGAATGAATATGAAAATAATCCGACTGCGAAGGAAGTTTTGGATTATGCAATTCAGTTGGAAGGGACGATTCGTAGCCACGGTGTTCATGCTTGTGGCGTGGTGATCGCGCCAGATACGTTGGTCAATTATATTCCGCTTGAAATGGCGCAAAAGGGCGTGGTGGCAACTCAGTTCCCGATGGGCGAAGTTGAAGAGTTGGGCCTATTGAAGATGGACTTTTTGGGACTTTCGAACCTTACGATTATCAATAACGCCATGAGGATTATCCGAAAAGCTTACAAGAAAGAAATTAATCTTTCGGAGTTGCCGCTTGATGATAAAAAGACCTATGAGCTGTTTCAGCGCGGCGACACAACTGGTGTTTTTCAGTTGGAATCGGCGGGAATGAAGCGATATTTGCGCGGACTAAAGCCGACTACGTTTGAAGATATTATTGCTATGGTGGCTCTTTATCGTCCAGGCCCGATGCAGTTTATTGACAGCTTTATTAGGCGTAAACACGGCGAGGAAGAAATAACTTATTTGCATTCTGGAATGAAAAACTCGCTGAAAAATACTTACGGAATTTTGGTCTATCAGGAGCAGTTTATGCAGATTTCTAAGGAATGGTGTGGATTTACTGGTGGTCAGGCTGATACATTGCGTAAGGCTGTTGGTAAGAAGAAAATTGACTTGATGAAAAAGGTCAAGCCTGAATTCGTCGAGGGCGCAGTTAAAGTTGGTGGCGCGACTAAGGAAATTGCGGAAACGTTCTGGACTCAGCTGGAAGAATTCGCTAACTATTGTTTCAATAAGTCGCACGCCGCTTGCTATGGTTTGATCGCCTATTGGACGGCTTATTTGAAAGCGCATTATCCTGACGCGTTTATGGCGGCGCTTATGACTAGCGACCATGATGACACTGATCGTCTGGCAATTGAAATCACCGAATGTAAGCATATGGGAATTAGTGTGCTGAGTCCTGACGTAAACGAATCATTCGTTGAGTTTGCTGTGGTGCCGAATGAGAATAAAATTCGTTTCGGAATGTCGGCAGTAAAGGGCGTTGGCGTTGGTGCGGTCGAGGAAGTTCTGCGGGCGCGCGAAGATGGTCCGTTTACGTCGGTTGAGGATTTTGCTAGGCGCGTTTCAACCAGCAAGTTCAACAGAAAAGCCTGGGAGTCGCTTATCAAGTCTGGTGCGTTTGATGATATGGGTGATCGATCTGATTTGCTATTCAATCTGGATTCTATTACATCATTTGCGTCCAAGCTCCAAAAAGAAGCCGCCAGCGGACAGACCAATTTGTTTGGAATGTTGGGTGGCGATGATGCAGTGAGCGTCCAATCGACTCTTCATCTCCAGAAGGCTCCCGTGAAACACGACGATAAAGAGCGCTTGATGTGGGAGCGAGAATTGTTGGGGTTGTATATCTCGGCACATCCACTTGATAGATATGAAACATATTTGAGTGAACAAACTCAACCATTGACGCAATTAGTTCCTGAGTACGATAGTCGAATGATGACAGTCGGGGGAATTATTAGCACTGTCCGCACGATTGTCACAAAAAGCGGTTCGAAAATGGCGTTTGTGGGAATTGAGGACAAGTTTGGTGAGGGCGAGATAATCGTCTTTCCAAATCTGTATGAGAAAGTTGGCGCCAAAGCTGGTTCAGGACGCAGTGATTCGAGTTTCTGGTAAAAAAATTCAGCTCGAGATCGTGACGGAAATTTGGGTAATGAAAGTAAACTAATTGCCGATGATATTATTGCGATTACGGATAACGATATCAATGGCTACGAGTCTACTGGTCGTAAAATGGATGCGCCAAAAATTAGCTCTGCTGTAAAAAAAGAGTGCCGTGAAGCGTATCGTAATCAGAAAAATGGAGTTTCTCCGAAGTCTGCCGTAAAGAATGATGCCGCCAAACCGCAGTCAAAAGCTCATTCGGCGCCTGTTAATGTTGCGCCAGAAATTCCCGCTTCAAAGTTATTTGTGTATATTAAAGACCCAAATGACCATTCGCGGTTAGTGAGAATGAAGTCTGTTTGCGGCGAGAATGCTGGCACGACTGACGTGGTTTTGGTACTGGGCGAGAAAGAGAAATCAGCCATGCGTCTGCCGTTTAAGGTGGATGCTAATGATAACCTATTAAGCCAATTAAAAAACACTCTGGGTGAAGAGTGTGTAGTTCTAAAGTGATAGTTAGCCCGCTGACAGAGGCGCCCCAGCCGGAGCTGGTTGCTCTACGGCGGGCTAACTATACTACTGTCAGCGGGACTTATTGTCCCGCAGTTCATTCCTCACTTCTGTCTTACCCCTCTCTTGTAGGGTAGTGTAAGTGGCCGCCGTCGTGCAGTAGAACAAAGCCACCAGCACCGTGTGGTACATCGGCCGGTGTGGCGATTCTGCTACCATGAAGTAGATGAAAAAGACTGTCATCCACACGCCAGCCGCGGCGGCTAGCGTGTGCCATATGTGACTAACCCCCGAAGGGGCCCTGTAGGCGTACCATGCAACATACATGGTTGCTAGAATTGTGAGAATAAAGAAAACGTCAAACATTTCCTCTAACCTTTCATGTAGGGGACTACTTTCTCCGGGGGATTCCAGAGAAAGCTCATACAAATATAACACATATGTTTAATAAAGTCAATAATCAGACTTGAGGGATTTATTTATTCGTTGTTGAGATTATTTCATTCTCGGGAAAATCAGTCCGAACAGCGCAATTCCTGTTGCGACCGACACGTTGAATGATTCTTTTTGGCCGAACATCGGGATTTCTACGGTGAAGTCGCAGTTGTCCAAAAGCTCCGGCGTGATTCCGTGGACTTCTTCGCCGAGTAGCAGCGCAAATTTTTCAGGTGGCTGAAATTCTGATAGCATCACGCTGTCTTTTGACTGCTCCAGCGCGATGATTGGCAAGTTTTTCTGTTCGCTGATTCTCTTTAATCCAATTGTTAATATCCTCGTAAAACTCAAACGGCACCAAACTCTCCGCACCCAAAGCAGTTTTATGAATTTGGCTGGTGATTTTCTCGCGAATGTGCGGCAGGCGAGGGTCTTCAGATCGAATTTCTCCATCGATAAGCGCACAAGCAGGCGCCTTACTACATAAACTCAATTCTGGATACGGCGTGTAGCCACTAAGAATAATCTTTTTTATGCCAAATCCTTCGGCTGTGCGAAAAATTGCCCCAACATTATGCGTCGAGCGAATATTGTGGACTAACAGAGTAATTTCTGGATTCATATTACTATTATATCACTCGTAAAACCATAAGCTTTTTGGTATAATTTTCATATGGACGAAGATAAAATTCAGGCGCGACGCCGTGAGCAGGATGAGGAAGCGACTCGTCGTCGAGCGTCAATTTTAGGACTTCAATATCTTGATGGGCGGGAATTTGAAGAGACTTTACCTTTGCTTAAGGATGTTTTAACGATAGAAGAGATGTATAAGGGTCGGCTGGTTCCGCTGGCTTTTAATGAGGAAGACCAATCTTATCGATTTGGCGTTACGTCGCAAACTTCTGAATCGCTGATGAAGCGGATGCGAGATCAGTATGTTGAAAATGGCAAGCGAATTTTCTTCTTCTTAATTTCTGGTTCGGCGTTTCGGTCAATTATGCTTAGGTTTGATCCGCCAAAAAAAGTGATTTACGACAACATCGAAATTGCTAAGGAGGGCGATAGCGATACTCTGGCGCAGGTTACTCAGACTTTGGCATCCGTCGGCACAAATGACGTGTTTAATTATTTGATTGACCAAGCGGATTTGCTGGGTGCGTCAGACATTCACATTGAAAATCAGCGTGAGTCGATTCGGATTCGTATGCGTGTTGACGGAGCTTTGCATACGGTGGCGGAGCTTAGCAGAGATAGATATCGAGTGATTATGGCGACTTTGGCGTCGCGCGCGAATATTTCTACCGCTTCCAGAGAGCCTCAGTCTGGACATATGCAGCAGGAAATTCATAGAGATGGTGCATCGCACGTGCTGAATTTGCGTGTGGAGGCTGTGATGACGGTGTACGGTTTAGACTTGGTGCTTCGATTATTCAATTTCGATGAGTCGATGTTGAACTTGGATCTATTGAGTATTTCAAAGAAAGAGCGTGAGCAAATTGATGAAGTTATTTCTCATCCGCGTGGGATGCTACTGATGGTTGGCCCGACTGGTTCGGGAAAGTCTACGACGTTATATAGCATTTTGAATGCTCTTAATACTCAGGATCGAAAGATTATCACGTTGGAAGATCCTGTAGAAAATACGATTCCTGGGATTGCTCAGATTCCAATTGATACGACAAATGGACAGAGGTTTGCTGATGGTTTACGCAGTGTTTTGCGTCTTGACCCAGACGTGGTGATGGTCGGTGAGATTCGCGACAATGAAACTGCAAAGACTGCGATTCAGGCGTCAATTACGGGACATTTGGTATTGTCTAGCTTTCACGCCAATTCGACTGCGGCGGCGTTTAGTCGTATGATTGATATGATTGGTCAAAACCCGATTTTTAGCTCGGCGGTTCGGTTGGTTATTGCTCAGCGGCTGGTGAGGAGATTGTGGGATGATAGCAAGGAAGAATATGAGCCAGATGAGGCGACTCGCAAGTGGGTGAAAGAAGTCTTGAAGGATTTGCCAGAGAATGTTGATTGTCCAGATCTGGATACGTTTAAGCTTTGGCGTGCAGTGCCGACAGACGACGTTCCGTTCGGCTATAAAGGGGCGAATTCAGTAATGGAGCAGTTGGTTGTGAGCGAGAATATTCAGAAATTCTTGCGCGGCGATGTTGAGGATGTTCACACGGAAGCGATTGAAAAGGCTGCAAAAGAAGACGGCATGGTGACATTGCTTCAGGCTGGTGTATTGGCGGCTCTTCGTGGCGAAACTACATTAGAAGAAGTTAATAGAGTAATATAATTGACTTTATAGCCATAAACTGATAAGATATTAGTTTATGAGCGAAAGACAACGGGATGGTTATGTTGTTAAAGATCAACTATCTCATACAGAGGATCTTAATAAAAAACTACATAAGTCAAATTATAGATGATGTAGAGTCTATTATTAAGCATGTACCGTTTCTTGTTGAAGGTGAGGAGCTGCGCGGTGAATATCAAGAATCTTATGAGAGGGTTCTTGGGTTGTTTCAGCAAATTGAGAAGGAGTATAACAGTCTTCCAGATTGCATAGAGATAGATTTTGATATAGAGGAAGTTAAAGAATCGTTAAGAAGTATATTTAATGGAACATACGAGAAATTTATAAGGGAAAATCTTAGTGTAGTTTTTCCCAAAAATCTGGCGAAAGTGAATATTCCAGAATTTTGCCAAGCTGGAAAGTATGTGATTCCCGATGTAAAACGATGGCAGCATGCTAATAAAATAATTAGTCCTGAACTTGCAGATAGTGAATATATGGACTTTATCGCAAAGGCAAGGGAGGCTGTGGCTGATAGCCTTACTAAGGATAGGGCTTTTGGTTTACCTGATGATTTTATAATTACTAGACCTGAATACATTCCAGGTAATGATGGCAAGATGAGGTTGAGTAGTTTATTGGAAGACTTTAAGCGTCGGAAACTTAAGGAGGTTGAAGACGAGGAATGTAAGGGTATTAATCCTGAGGGTGATTTAAAATTTGCCAACAGCGTTCTTAAGTTTATAAAATCCATAAAATTGCCAAGTGAAGAGGAACTAGCCAAGCAGTATAAAGAAGCGACAATTAAGGAAAACAGTCCAGTGGTTCGTAGTCTTGCTGAATCTATTGCTAAAGAGCATCTGAGTGGGGTTTTAGACAACGCCCTGAGGGTGCTTTCGGAGAAATTGAATAGCTATGAAGTGGCGCCTGCAATTGCGGGTGAATCTTTGAGAAAAAGCCACCAAGAAGAAAAGGTCAAACAAACCGAAGTCGAGAGCTGAAGAAGACTCTCGATCGGTAGAGATTGGATTGAAGGCGGGAGATGCTGTGATACTTGATAGCGAGACGTTTCCGTGGCTTAAAGAAGATTCTATTGTAGATGTACTGCATGTTGAGCGTGGTGGTGACGGTACTGTAGTCGCAGTAATTGACGCGCGCACTGAAGAGGCTAAAAAGGTTGAACATAAAATGACTGGATATGAAAACGACAGGAAGAAACGAAGTATTCTGCCCGTTATTAAGGATAAATTAATTATGGCTGCTAAATATGTAGCAACTTCAGAAGATAAGTCTGTCGGTTTGCCAGTTGGCTTAAATAACAGATTAAAAGAGCTTTATCCGTTTATAATTTACGCCTGGAAAGACCAAACGCATAACGCCAAGAGGGTTTATGTGTCAAAAATCAGCGTTGAAGATATGCCCGATGAAAGTGATACTAAAAAATCTCTTCAGGAAGCTGGAGTGACTGAAATAGTGCTATTTTTGGGGGCTTGTGATAAACAGAACCAGGAACCATTAGTGGCTCTGTTTATAGATGGAAACTCTCGTGATGCGGCTAAGTATGGTGCTGGTGCCTAGGTTTATCTAATGACATTTGCAATAGCTTCAACAACACCCTCATCAAATGCAGTTGGGACGACTTTATCGACGGTTGGATTTTCGACCAAGTTAGCTAGTGCTTCAGCAGCCGCCAATTTGTGCTGATCGGTGATTTTCTTAACTCCGTGATCTAATGCACCGCGGAAAATTCCAGGGAAGGCTAGGGAGTTATTGACCTGATTTGGAAAGTCGCTACGACCCGTGCCGATGATTGCGACGCCGGCTTGCTTGGCGACATCTGGCATAATTTCTGGAACAGGATTTGCTAGTGCGAATACGATTGGATCTTTCGCCATTTTTTGGACTAATTCTGGAGTGAGAAGTCCTGCGCGCGATACGCCGATGAATACGTCTGCGTCGGTGATGGCGTCTTCAATTGAGCCAGATTGCGATGCGTCGACATATTCCAATAGTGCGGTTTTTTCAGCGTTCAAATCTGTGCGTGATTTTCCGACAATTCCTCTACTATCCACCGCTACGATGTTTTTTGCTCCGTAAAGATTTAGCAATTTGATGATTGCCGTGCCAGCTGCGCCTGCGCCGATGACCACGAATTTGCAATCCGCCAGGTTTCGTCCTGTCAGCTTAGCGGCGTTAATTAAGCCCGCTAATACAACGACAGCCGTGCCGTGTTGGTCGTCGTGGAAGACTGGAATATCTAATTCCGCCTTCAATCGCTCTTCAATTTCAAAGCATTTTGGTGCGGCAATGTCTTCGAGGTTGATGGCGCCGAAGCTTGGTGCGATGGCTTTAACTGTGGCAATAATTTCTTCTGGCTCGTGAACGTCTAACACAATTGGCACGGCGTCGACATCGGCAAAATGTTTAAATAGCAAAGCTTTTCCTTCCATGACTGGCATGGCGGCTTTTGGTCCCAAATTGCCTAAGCCTAAAATTGCTGAGCCGTCTGATATTACGGCGACTAAATTGTTTGTCCAAGTGTATTTTGGTAAATCGGCTGGATTTTCGGCAATTGCTTGGCTGACTGCGCCGACGCCAGGGCTGTAATAAGCGCTAAGCTTGTCGCTATTAAGCTCCTCTTTATCTCTGAGGCTAGTCGTAATTTTACCTTTGTATTTTTCGTGTAGTTCGAGTGCTAATTTATTGTAATCCATAACTATATTATACTCCATTTTTATTTAATTGATATTTCTTCAGATTTGTGTTATTATCTTATGTAATTGTACGAGAGTTAAATATTCGAGCCTTGTTTGATGTGGAGCCGTAGAGGTACAACTGCGTGGCCAATCGGAGCGAGTTCGGAAGATAGGAAAAATTATGAGTTTTCAATTAATTGACAAAATCAACCAAGCACAAAAAAAGCAAGCAGTTGTCGATGCTCGCAGCGGTGACACAGTTCGCGTTTACCAGAAAATTAAGGAAGGCAACAAAGAGCGTATTCAGATGTTCGAGGGTGTTGTTATCCGCACCGACAATAAAAAATCGCACACATCACGCATTACGGTTCGAAAGATCGCTTCAGGCGTTGGTGTTGAAAAGTCATTTTTGATGCACAGTCCGCTGATTGAGAAGATTGAGGTTGTTCGCCGTGCTAAGGTTCGCCGCAAGTTCTTAAGCTTCCTTCGCCAGCGTAGCGGTAAGTCAGCTCGCTTGACGGCTAAGAATTTCGATCGCGCTGCCGTTAATGACATTCATGACGTTAAGGCGGAAGCGGAAGCTGAACGCTTGAAGGAAGAGGCTGCTCAGGCTGCTGCTGCAAAACAAGCTGAAAAAGATGCCGCTCAGGCTGAACTTGACGCTAAGGCTGCTGAAGTTGCAGCTCGCCATAAAGACGCGTAATTGTCAATTGGTTAATCATTAAAAACCGTCTCTTAATCTGAGGCGGTTTTCTCATGTTATAATCTCAATATGGCAATATTTCATTATATATCCGTCCTTGTTCCGACGACTTTGGCTGTGGTGGCTCCTTACGTTTTGAGGAGAAACGGCTTTGATAATGAGAAAAAATATCGCTGGATACTTTACACAGCGTGTTTGTTGTTTTTCATATCTTGGTATTTGCCGTCGCCGTTAATTGACGGACAGGATACTAGTTTTACGACACACTTTGTGGGCGGTGGGCTATTTACGGGGCTATTCTGGGTGTATTTGGTTTCGTCGATGAAATGGCGGGCGCATTGGTTGGTGATGGCGTTTTCAGTATTTGCTTTAGTTTCGGCGCTGGGTTGCATTAACGAACTGGCGGAATTATTTATGGTCAAGGTGGGCTTGGCGAGCATAAAATTGGACGACACAAATTGGGATATTTTGGCGAATACATTAGGCGCGGCAACAGTTTGGATTGGCTGGATTATTGCGGATTTTATGACGAAAAAGGGAAGATTGTCGGGTGATTCTGGGAATTGATGAAGTTGGGCGCGGCGCGTGGGCGGGGCCGTTGGTGATTGGCGCGGTGGTTTTGGGCGGCGCTGAAATTGAAGGGCTTGATGATAGTAAAAAATTGACTAAAAAACGCCGTGAATTGCTCGATGAGAAAATTCGCGAGCAAGCATCGGCTTGGGCGTTGGGCTGGGTTTCTGCTGAGGAGCTGGATGAAATAGGGATGAGCGAGGCGCTTAAGCTGGCAACGCGGCGCGCGGTCAAAGAAATTCAAGCGAAATGTCAGAAAAGCGGCTCGAAGTTTGATGAGATTATTATCGATGGGATGGTCAATTTTTTGGCGGGCTACACCGCTAGAAAAAGTATGTAACAATTATAGCGAAAGCCGACGGTCTGATTCCGAGCGTCTCGGCGGCGTCGATTATTGCTAAGGTGGCTCGCGATAAATTTATGGCGGAGCAGGATAATATTTATCCGGGATATGATTTTTCTTCGCACGTTGGTTATGGAGTGGCGAAGCATCGAGCGGCTATTGATAATCTGGGTATAACTCCGCTACATCGGCTGAGTTTTGCGCCGTTGACTAAATATGCTGGTGTTGAGTCGAATTCACAAAATGCGTCTGACGATAGAAAATCTAAAAACCAGCAAAAAGACACAACGCGTCAAATTGGTGATAAAGGTGAGCAAGCGGCGGCGGATTGGTTGGTGGCTGATGGTCATGAGATTATAGAGCGGAATTGGCGGACGCGGTATTGTGAAATTGATATTGTTAGTAAAAAAGACAAAGTTTTTATATTTTACAGAGGTCAAATATCGGAAAAATGACAATTTTGGCGATGGCTTGGCGGCAATTACAAATAAAAAACAGCAACAAATGCGTTTTTCTGCAGAGATGTTCATTGCCAAAAATGCGCAGTATGAAAGCTGTGATATGCAAATGCTGGCAATTTCTGTTGATGGAAATCCGCCTGTAGTCGAAGAGTGTGCAGCACTAGATTAGGGTATAAAAAATAGCCCCGAATGAGGACTCTTTAACGTTAAGTGTATTAATTATAGGGAATGTACGACAAGGCGGTCGTGGTGAAGAGTGAGTTGCTTCATCGTACATTTCACGGTCGGGGTCGATTAAGATTCATTTCACGGGATCAAGTAACTTCTGGCGATAGCAGAGTTGCTCCTCCAACAGGTAAAGAGGGGTATCTCTACTAAATCTTTCAACTCACACAGGAGGTTATAGTACTGCCTACGGTACTGCCTGCTGATTCTGTGGACAGTTGAAGATTCTTCCTCTGTAGGTCCGAGGAGATTAATCATGCGATTAATCTCCTCTTTCGCCTTCAGAATATTCTCCTCCGTCAAGCTCGTATAGGAGAGCTTGAGTAGCAACGCTTTTAGATCGAGCGCGCATTTATAGAGGTCTTCTTTCTTGACTAGGTCGTCAATCCACTGAGAGTATTCATCCAGAGCAGGAATCTTGATCTTGATGGTTTCTATGCATGAGGAGATTATCTCTGTGTTTTTGGCGTACTCCTCTTGCGGGGTTTGTATCGCGAGCTTCATCATCACTTCTTCCTTCTCATCCCCACTCGGCTGTGGTGAAGCACTTTTCTTCAGTGCAGAATGAGATCTTATCTCTTTTAATGGTTTTTAAAAAAAGAAATAAAAACTCATCCCGCAACAACTGCCTTGTCAAAGTGCGCTTTCGGACAATCAACTTGTCAACAAAAGCTGTATCCATTTATATCACTAATAGGATAAAATGTCAAGAGATTTTTGTCAAAAAAATGTGGCATAATATATCACAGTGTTGTTTGCAAAGCAGAGAGTACGTCCGCCTTATCTCGTTCAATCAACTCAACGCGTGCCGATATTTCGGTAATTCCCAGCCTAATCGTCCTGACTAGGGCTGGAATATTTTCCATCGGTTCAAAGAATTGTTGGAAATCGTTAAGTTCGTTGGTTGTCAGTAGGGCTGTGGCGGCATAGCGAATGAAATCGTCGTAACTTTTATCATCACCAAACGTATCTTCGACCCACGCCCAGTTTTCTTTCAGCCAATTCCAAGCAATTTGGCGGCTTTCTCTGGTGCGAATCAAATACACAAACCAACGGCTGGCGTCTTGCGGGCGGATAATATTGGAATCTTTAATGTTGGCAAGAATTTTTCTGCTGTTTTGGGGTTTTTAGTGGAAGTTAGTCCAATTGCAATATCATTCTGCAGGTCATTTGACGGCGTGTTCTTATATGCAGTAAAGAGATTTTCAATCATCTCTGGCGTCTCGAAATGTCTCACGTTTGCGCTGATAATTAAAGCTCGAGTTTCTGTCGGTAAGTCTTCCAATTTATTATTGTCAAAACGCGTTTTTGCCTCGTTCAAAACTTCTTCATCTTCACTATACATCATCAAGCTCAAAGCCGTGGTGCGTCGTTCGCGGTCGTCATCCGATTCGCCAGCTTTTTCATCCCAATCTAATTCCTTAAATGTGGTATGCGCAAATTCTCCAGAAATTTTCTTTAATGAATCTCTGGCGGCGTCATTATCGTCTACGAACTTTCGCAGTTCCGTCAAGGCGCCAGCCGCCATACCGAAGACTTTTTCGTTGGTTTCGGTTTTTAGCGACAATGCCAATGGAAGTAGTGACGCCGAGTTTTCAAATCCAGCGCGGGCGAGTATTGTCACGTCCTGTAAGATACAAATCTTATCCAGGGTTGGCAACTCTGTAATGTTCTTCAATAAATATTCGCGAGAGGATTCGTCATATTTGGTGACGAAGTGGGCGCTTAAGCCACAGTTTAATTGTAATGGCTTTTCAATGGAAACGGTGGTTTCTTTTTGATTCAAGATTTTTACATCAAGTGGCTGGTTTGCGAATAATGGAATCGGCCATAATGCGTCAGATGGTTGGTGCTTGCCGATGAAGAATCGTTCCTGACTTAAAATCGCGGTGTCGTGACTGTTTGAAACTGATACGACAGGAAGGCCAGGTTGGGAAATCCAAGTATTCATTAGATTGACAATTGGCTGACCGCTTGCTGATTCCAATTCTTGCCATAGGTTATTTCCGACAGTGTTTTTATACGCGAATTTTTCAAAATATGATTTAAGTCCAGCGCGAAATGCCTCTTCGCCAATAAGCTTCCTGACCATAACAAGCAGTCGTCCGCCCTTAGCATAAACAATCGCCGGGTCAAATAATGTGCTGATTTCGTCTGGATGATTGACGTCGGCTTGAACGGATTGAACGCCGTCCAAGCTGTCGCGCCTGAGTGCGGCCGTCACTTCATTCGTGGCAAAATCTTCCCACATATGCCAATCCGGCTGGAGCGCGTCAATTGCTACATATTCCATCATATTAGCGAAGCTTTCGTTGAGCCATAAGTCGTTCCACCACTGCATGGTAACTAAATTACCGAACCATTGATGGCTGAGTTCGTGCGCGATAACCGTGGCGATGAAGCGCCTGGATGATTCTGGAGTCAATTCTGGGTCCGCAAGCAAACAACTTTCTCGATAAGTAATCAATCCCCAGTTTTTCCATGGCGCCAGAGGAAAAGTCGGGAAGAGCGACGTGATCGGATTTTGGCAATGGATATTTGACGCCGAAATATTCGTCATAAAAATCAATTGAGCGAGTGGCGATGTCTAACGCAAAATCTAAGGTATTTTTCATTCTGAGCTGGCGTTGCCCAGACGTTGACCTCAACGCCAGATTCGGTGCGAGCGGATTTTTTGTGCAATTCACCGATAACGAAAGCCAGAAGATAACTGCTCATCCGCGGTGTTTTTTCAAATGTCGTCGTGCGAGAATCTTCATTTTCTTCTCCGCTTTTTACGGGCATATTTCCCAAAACTGTTATCCCTGAGCGAGTTATTAGAGTCAAATCATATTCAGCTTTGGCGGCTGGCTCATCAACGCAAGGGAAAACTTCGCGGGCGTGGTGCGATTCAAACTGAGTTGCAAAAAGCTGTTTTTTTAACGCCGTCGTGAGTAAAACAACAAGGATACAAGCCATGCATTGCGTCGGTGATGGTTCCGGAAAAATTGATACAAACTATGTGGTTGCCGCTTTTAAGTTCAGGTTGGAATAATCTCAATTCGTCAAACTCACCAAATGAAACGTCGGCGGGCTGATTGTCGATTGTGGCTGATTGAATTGTTAAGCCTTTGGAATGTAGCGAAATTGATTCGCTGGTGGACTCGCCAGAAATGATAACTGTGCCGGAAAATTCTTTTTCCTCGGCGCGCGTTAGATCGAGAGTTAAGTTGTAATGATTTGGTGTGAATGTGTCGAGTAGTCGTGGAACTTTAGTCATAGTTTAATTATAATACAGTCATGAGGGTGAATAAAATACGACGTCGGCAAGTGGTGATTGCGCTGGTAATTCTGGTGGCTGGCGTGGCGGTTTGGGCTTCGCGAATTTCGCAACCCGAACCTCAGACAATTCAAACTTCAACACAACGAGAATTATTTGGCAATTCGGATGCGAAAGCGGAATTGGAGAAGATAGAAGTTAAAGGACGTGCGCCAAAGACTGGTTACTCCAGGAAACAATTCGGGAATGGCTGGGGCAAAATTAACGGCTGCTCTGTGCGGGAAGTGATTCTGGCTCGAGATTTGACGGATGAGAAAATTGATGAAAAATGTCGAGTTTTGTCGGGTGTGCTGAATGATCCGTACACTGGTCAAGTAATCCAATTTCAGCGCGGCGAAAAAACCAGTTCTAAGGTTCAGATTGATCACGTCGTGGCTTTGAGCGATGCTTGGCAAAAGGGCGCGCAGCAAATTTCTCCAGAGGAGCGAGAGAAATTAGCGAATGATCCGTTAAATCTGTTGGCGGTTGACGGACCAGCAAATCAAGCCAAAGGCGACGGCGACGCGGCAACTTGGCTACCGAGTAATAAATCTTTTAGGTGCCAATATATTGCGCGACAAGTGGCTGTGAAACGAAAATATCGCTTGTGGGTAACGGAAGCTGAAAAAAAGGCGCGATGTCGGGTATTCTGGAAAAAAATGTACTGAAGTAAATTGACAAAATGAAAAATTTTTTTAATACAATGAGAAAGTACTCATCCGGCCGGCAGGTCGGAGTTTTTCGTTTATGGAAGTTTGAGACGGAAAAAGATATAATTAATAAGAAGGAGAATGTAATGGAAGATTTGAATATCAAGCAGTTGACGTTGGCAGTGCGTACGATTGCTGAGGGAAAAAAACTTGCCAGAAGAAACAGTTTTGAGTGTGATTGAACAGGCGATTGCGGCGGCTTGGCGTCGTGATAACGGCACGCGTGATCAGTTGGTTCGCGCTAAGCTTGAATATCAATAACGGTACGGCCGTCGTGTCGGTTGTTAAAACTGTTGTTGAAGAAGTTGAGAATGACGCCAATCAAATCGACCTAGAGGAAGCTAAGGAGATAGATCCTGCGGCTGAACTTGGCGGTGAAGTTGTGATGGAAACTCATAACGTGACGACTTTTGGCCGAGTTGCTGCTCAGACCGCTAAGCAAGTGATTTTGCAGCGTTTGCGCGAAGCTGAGCGTGAAGTTGTTTTGGCGGAATTTGAGGATAAAATCGGTACGGTTGTTATCGGTACGGTTCAGCGAGTTGAGTCACGCGTTGTGCGAATTGAGCTTGGCAAGGCTGTTGGAATTATGCCTCAGAGCGAGCAAATTCCTGGCGAATATTACGGCGTTGGTCGTCGAATTAAGGTTTACATTAAGGACATTGAGCGCGAAGGTCGCGGTCCTCAGCTGATTCTTAGCCGCGGCAATGAAGAGTTTGTGCGATTCTTGTTCAATCAAGAAGTTCCAGAGATGGAAACTGGTGCAGTTGAGATTAAGGCAATTGCACGTGAAGCTGGTCGCCGAACTAAATTGGCGGTTTCTTCAGCGCTACCTGGCGTTGATCCAGTTGGTACGTTTGTTGGTGGTCACGGCGCTCGCGTTCAGGCTGTGATGAATGAAATTGGCGAGCAGGAAAAAATTGACATTATTCCATACGAGGAAGATGCGGCTGGATTTATTGCTAATGCGATGAGCCCAGCAGAGGTTTTGAGCGTGACTGTCAATGAAGACGAGAAGCGTGCGACGGTTTACGTTAGCGAAGATCAGCAATCAATAGCAATCGGTCGTGCTGGACAGAATGTTCGCTTGGCAAGTCGATTGACCGGCTATGAATTAGATATCGAAGCAAAAGCTCCTGTTAAGGCAGAGCCAAAACCTCGAAAGAATATTGAGGATAGCTTGATGAGCGTAGTTGAGGAGGTGGCGGAATAAGCTGCCTTCTGCGAATCGCCGAAAACGAAAGGAGGGCGATATGTCAGAAGATTTTTCTGAATTAGAACCTCGGCTAACGGAAACGGCTCGGGCCAGTTTGGGGCGGGCTGGTTTTCTGGCACATAATGAGGGGAGTGAATATGTTGGCACGGAGCATATTTTGCTTGGTGTGTTGGCGCAAAATTCGTCGCTAGGCGCAAAGATTTTGGCGGAAAATGGCGTAACTTTGGATCGGGCGGAAATGGCATTGAATCTGACCGCAAAGCCGCTGGTGATTACGATTGTAAGTAAGGGTTTGAGCGCTGAAGTTGTTGAATTGATAAGGATTGCTTGGCAATTAGCAGTTGAATTTGGGCAGGAAAAAATTGGCACGGAACACATCGTTTATGGAATGCTGCAGCAGCACGAGGCGCGAGCGACTAAATTGCTGCGGGATATGAATGTTGACATTGACAATCTGCGTGGAAGTTTGGAAGATGTGTTTGATAAACAGCAATTTGAATCTCTGCAGAGTGAGCGCAGTGCGGCGAGTAAAAACTCCGGCGATTTGCGAGTTTTGGAGAAATTCGGTGTCGATTTGACGCGACGCGCCAGCGAAGGATTTTTGGATCCGGTGATTGGTCGAGCCTCGGAAATTCAGCGAATGATCACGATTTTAGGCCGGCGTAGCAAGAATAATCCAGCGCTAATTGGTGAACCTGGCGTCGGTAAAACTGCGGTCGTTGAGGGTTTTGGCGCAGAGGATTGCTGATAATAAAGTTCCCGAATTTTTGAAAGGCAAGCGACTTTTTCAACTGGATTTGACGGCGATGATTGCTGGGACGAAATATCGCGGGCAATTTGAGGAGCGATTGCAAAAAGTTCTGGCGGTCACCAAAAAAACATCAAGAAGTTATTTTGTTTATTGACGAGTTGCATCTGTTGGTCGGCGCTGGTTCGGCTGAAGGCTCGATGGATGCGGCTAACGTATTAAAAGCCGGCACTGTCTCGAGGCGAGATTCGGTTAATTGGCGCGACGACGTTTGATGAATATCGAAAACATATCGAAAAAGATGCCGCGTTGTCACGGCGCTTCCAATCTGTGACGGTCAATGAGCCATCATCGGAAGAAGCGGTGGAGATGGTGCGAGGATTGAGAGGAAAATTAGCCAAGCATCATCAAGTTCAGATTTCTGACGAAATGTTGACTGAGGCGGTGGATTTGAGTCAGCGTTACGTGACGGAGCGATTTTTGCCAGATAAAGCGATTGATGTGATTGACGAGGCGGCGAGTTTATTGAAATCTAGCTCGTCAATAAAATTGTCGCGTAAGGATAAGTTGGCTCGCCAAATTAAGCGATTGGCTGGGAAAATTGACGCCGCGGTCGAGGCTGAAAATTACGAAAAGGCTGCAGAGTTTAAGATGCAAATGAGGCAATTGGAATTGCAAGCCGAAGCGCTGAAAGATGAAGCCAGTGATGAGCCAGTGCTGACCGATGAATATTTGCGTCGAGCGGTTTCGGCAATGACGAATATTCCGATTGACAGATTATCGTTAAATCAGATGAAAGATTTGATCCGCCTGGAGAAGCGACTGAGCCAGAGTGTTCTTGGTCAGGATGAAGCGATTGAGCAACTGGCGCGCGCGATTCGTCGCAATAAAGCTGGGCTAAATCGTCAGAGTGGGCCGCTTGGGTCGTTTATTTTTCTGGGTCCGACTGGAGTTGGTAAGACGGAATTGGCGCGAGTTCTGGCGCGGGAAGTTTTTGGCGGCGATGATAGCTTGATTAAAATTGACATGAGTGAGTTTTCCGAGCGCCATACGGCTAGTCGGCTTGTCGGTGCGCCGGCTGGTTATATTGGCTATGAGGACGGCGGGAAATTAACGGATAAAGTTCGTCGTCGACCATATAGCGTGGTGTTGTTCGATGAAATTGAAAAGGCGCATCCTGATGTTCTGAATTTGCTTTTGCAAATCCTGGAGGATGGCAAGTTGAGCGATTCTCACGGGCGAACGGTGAGTTTTCGGCAGACGATTGTCATATTGACGAGCAACGTCGGCGCCGAGCAAATGATTCAGGACTCGGAGCTGGGATTTGGTGCGTCTGGGCAGAAAAAGTCGGCTAGCGAAAATCGTCACGAGAAAAATTCGCGTGCCGCTCTGCGTGAGCTTGAGGAGTTTTTGCGTCCAGAATTGATTGGTCGATTTGATAGCGTGATTACATTTAAGCCGCTATCTCGTTCGGTCGTGCGAAAGATTTTTGACAATCTCACGTCTGACTTAGTCAAGGCTGTCGCTCAACATGGAATGACGCTTGATATTACTTCTTCGACGAAACGTTGGTTGATTGATCGGGGATTTGACGAGCAACGCGGCGTGCGAGTTTTAAGGCGAACAATTCAGTCGGAATTAGCGGATCCATTGAGCGATGTTTTATTGTCCAATAAAGCAAAACCTGGCGACACGCTGGAGGCTAAAATTGATAATGATAAGGTGGTGATTAATGTCAAGCGTGCGTAAAATATTCAGCGTCCTTACGCCGATAATTGTACTTTCTGTTGCGGTTTTTGTGATGGCGAATCGTCAGCAAATTATTGATGAGATTACGCTGTGGCAATATAAGCCGAGTGCGGAAATTGTCGCTATCGCTGACCGCGTGAAAATGTCAGACACTGGCAGAAAAATGTTCTATGTTTCTAATCCGCAAATCAAATCGGCGAACGAATTTAACGAAGATTGTCGTCGCGTGGAAAAGGGAAACGCAATTTTGGGTTGTTACAATCCGTCGTCTAGGGATATTTATATTTATAATGTGACCAATTCTGAGCTTGATGGCGTAAAGGAGGTGACGGCGGCGCATGAAATGTTGCACGCTGCTTGGGAAAGGTTAAGTACGTCGGAAAAATCTCATTTGAGCGAGCTTTTGGAGCAGGCTTATAATAATGTGAAAAATAAGAAATTGTCCGAGCGGATGGAGTATTATGATCGTGCGCAACCTGGAACTAGAGCTAACGAGCTGCACTCAATTTTAGGTACGGAATTTGCCGATTTGGGCGACGAGCTGGAAGAATATTATCGACGATATTTTACTGATCGGTCTGAAGTCGTGAAATTGCACGCACAATATCAAGAAAAATTTGAGTCCAGGGAAAATGAAGCGCAGAAGTTGAGCGAGTCGTTGAAGGTCCGAAAGGAAAAATTGAACAGAGAATTATCGCAATATTCAACTGATTTGGCAGATTATAATAGTCGCGTGTCGGACTTTAATCGGCGAGCGGGCGTTAGTGGCGGATTCTTGTCGCAGAGTGATTTTTATAGTCAACGTCAAGCTTTGAAAGCGGAGCTCTCGGAGTTGAACGAAAGGCGTGCCAATTTGAATTCTGAGATCAATTCTTACAATTCCGATGTTTTGCGACTCAGGGAATTGGGTGTGCAAATTGATGAATTGAATAAAAGTTTGGATAGTTTGGAGGGGGCGAAATAATGGCGAAAGCTAGAAGTCAATTTGTTTGTCAGCAGTGCGGGGCTAGTTTTTCAAAGTGGGCTGGCAGGTGTGAAAATTGTGGGGAATGGAATTCGCTAGTCGAGCAGGTTGCTTCTTCTGGCGGGTCATCTGTCGTTGATAAATCGGCTGGGCGCGGCAAAGCCTTGAAAACGTCTAGCATTCGTGAAGCTGCCTCTGAGTCTGGGTTAGAAAGATTAAGCACTGGAATTGACGATTTGGACACTGTTTTGGGTGGTGGATTTTTGGTTGGCGGCGTGGTGTTGGTGGCGGGTCAGCCAGGAATTGGGAAAAGTACGCTGCTGGCGCAAGTTGCGGCACATATCGCCAAGACAAAATCGGTGTTATATGTAAGCGGTGAGGAGTCGGTTTCTCAAGTGAAGCTTCGTGCGGAGCGTTTGGGTGCGGCTGATTCGGAAAAAATGCAGCTGGCGTCCAGTAATAGCGCGGAAGATATTGCGGCGTCAATTCAGCAAGGCGGGTATGATCTTGCGATCGTCGATTCGGTTCAGACAATTTCTCTCAGCGAGATTTCCTCCGCTCCGGGGTCGGTTAGTCAGATCACCAACTCGTCAAATGTAATTATTCGTGCCGCCAAAGCTTCAGGACGGCGGTGATTTTGGTTGGTCACGTTACCAAAGAGGGTTCGATTGCTGGGCCAAAGATATTAGAACATTTGGTGGACGTTGTGCTGAATTTTGAGGGCGATCGATATGGCGGTTTTCGAGTCGTTCGTGCGCAGAAAAATAGATACGGCTCAACTAATGAAGCGGCGATTTTTGAGATGGACGAGCAGGGGCTAAGAATCGTGAAGAATCCGTCGGCGGAACTTCTGGCGGAGCGTCAGAATCTGGATGGGTCAATCGTGCTGGCGACTATGGAAGGCGCACGTCCGCTTTTGGTAGAGATTCAGGCGCTGGTCAATCCGACGAATTTTGGCTATCCTAAGCGCACGGCGAGTGGTTTTGATCTGAATCGATTGAATCTGTTGGTGGCGGTTTTAGAGAAGCGAACGAAGTTGAAATTGGCGGACAAAGATATTTATGTCAATGTGGTTGGCGGTCTGAAACTAAATGATCCAGCGGCCGATTTGGCTGTGGCGATGGCGATTGCTAGCGCTAGCGCTGGGCGAAGTCTGGACGAAGGTGCTGTAGTGTTTGGCGAGATTGGTTTTGGGTGGCGAGGTTCGCTCGGCGACGAGATTGGCAAGCTCGAATTAAAGAGGCGAAGAAGCTGGGCTTCACTTATGCGATTGCGCCAAAAGTTCATAAAGATAAATTTATAAAAGGCGTCAGCGATATGCGACAGGCGCTGATTGACTATTTACAATAGAAAGGGAAAAAATGAAAGATTTTTACGGATTGATAATAATTATAATGTTGCTTGGCTTGGCGGCTGAGGTCTATTTCTTGGCGAAACCGCGACGAAATTTGTCGGTAGGCGCGGCGCCGATTTTGATCGACACGTCAGTGCTTATGGACGGACGAGTGATTGAGCTAGCTAAGACTGGATTTTTGCTGGGTAAAATTATTGTGCCAAGGAGCGTATTGACAGAATTGCAATTATTAGCCGACGGCGCAGACCATGACAAGCGGGAAAGGGCGCGATTCGGCATGGATGTCGTGAAGGAACTTAAGGATATTTTGAAGTCTTCATTCGAGCTTTACGATGACAATATTCGTGTGCCGGAGGGCGTGGATTCTCGATTGCTAAAATTGGCGAAGGAGATGGACGCGGCAGTGTTGACGCTTGATTACAACTTGAATAAGGTGGCGCAAGTTGACGGCGTTAAGGTTTTGAATATCAATGAGCTGGCGAAAAGTTTGAGGATGAGTTATTTGCCTGGTGACGAGCTGGATTTGGAACTGTCGCAGAAGGGGCAAGATTCTCATCAGGCAGTTGGCTATTTGAAAGATGGAACGATGGTGGTTGTCGAGAATGCCAAGCGCTACATTGGGCAAACGAAGAAAATTGAGATTATCCGAAGCTTGCAGACCGACGCTGGAAAAATGATGTTTGCGAAGCTTGTAGTTGAACAGAAAAAACCCGTAAAGCAGAAGACCAGCGTTCCTAAAAAGCGCACAAATGGTCGCTCAAAAACATCAGCTCAACACGAGGCTGAGCTGATTAATTTGGTGAATAAACAATAGTTTATTTAGTGAACTTGAATGCTGCCGGTTGAAGTGGCGGTGTAATATGCAGAGTCTCTTACGGTTACAGAAACTGTGTGTGCTCCTGCCGTATCAAGTTCTACTGTGGCGGTCTGCTTGCCGCTTGAAGTAATTTCTGAACTCTTAATACTCTTTCCATCCACGGTAATTTCGATTGCCGATAAGCCCCAAGTTCCTGCTGTAACATCAACACTTATCGTATATTTCTTACCACTGTTGGTGTATGATATCGCTCCAATCTGCGGTTTAGTGTCGTCGCACTTGTGAACGTCATCTTCTGCGTTCGCATCGTAGCCTGAAGGAACGGTAATTGACTCTTTCTTAGTCAAAGGATCAATAATCTTTGTCGCTTCAATTTCTTCCTTTGCGCCGTCTGGAGTACAATTCGTTGCCTTTTTCTTAGAGACTTTATCGAAGGTGATTTTTTCTGTAGATTGACTTTGTCTCTTATTCCACCATGACGGGTAGAGTTCACCGTTGACAGTCTGAATTCCGCTTGGTCGCTCATACCATTGACCTGACTTCCATTTGCCTTCCTTGGCGTAAACTTGGGTGTGGGCAAATTCCATAACGCTTCTAATTACTGGCATGCCGTAGTTGGAAGCTGATGTACCAATCACGCTGGTGTCGGAGTTTCCGAGCCACATTCCCATAACTAGAGCTGGGCTGTAATTAACAATCCAAAGGTCTTTTGGCTGTGAACCCTTGTCGGATGTACCAGTCTTTGCAGAGGTTCGAACGCCATTGACACCCATCCAGCCGTGAAGTCCAGGGGTTCGGTCGGACAAGATGTCGTTCACAATGTATGCTGATTGCGAGTCGATAACTTGCTTGCCTTCATCTTTCCATTTTTTCAGAGTTTCACCTTGGCTGTTCTTTACCTCGATAACACTTGAAATATCTTTTTGGACTCCCATTCGCGCCAATGTTGAGTAAGCGTTCACCAATTCTGTTTGTTTGGTTCCACATGCACCAATTGCTGCACCGAGTCCGTAACCACCGGCATTTTCTTCCTGACGGCAATAGTTAGGATCGCCCATCCTGCGGATTCCCTCGACGACAGGCTTAGCGGATCCGTCGCCAACGATGTAAGCGGCTTTAATGGCTGGGACGTTTCGGGATAGAGCTAGCGCTCTTCGGATATTGATAGCGCCCATAAACTTATTGTCCCAGTTTCTTAGAGTTGCGCCGTACAGTTTATCAATGTTCTCATCAGCTAAGACGGTGCCGCTACCGTATGCTTGCTTACTGTCGTGTTTGTCGAACAATTGGGCAAAGACAAGCGACTTAATCGTGGAGCCTGGCTGGATATAGGAAACTGCGGCGTTGTCCTGACCGAAGCCAGTGTAATTAAAGTCGCGACTACCAACAAGTGCTACGATTTGTCCAGTCTGAACGTCTTCGACCGTTGCGGCGCCGTTACTAATTCGCACAGCATCTGGTCGACCAGTTGCAAAGAACGACTTCATCTCATTTTCAAGTTTCCTGAATTCGCCAGTCGAGGGTGGTTTTAATTGTCAATCCACCGCGCCCAACGACTGATTCGCCAAGCTCTTTACTTAACTGATTGCGAACCATCAATAGGAAGTGAGGAGCCTTAATATTCTCCAAGTGCTCGGTCTGCGGCTTAAGCGTGCTTAAGATGTCAATCTTTTTAGCTTTTTCAGCCTCATCCTTGGTAATAACTCCTTGCTCGGCCATGTAATCCAGAACTGTGTGTTGTCGGGCAATTAAAGCCTTATTTCCAGCGGTGTTATATGGATTATAGTAAGTTGGATTCTGTGGAATACCAGCAATTAACGCCGCTTCCGCCAGTGTCAGATCCTTGGCGTGCTTTCCAAAGTATGTCTGAGCTGCAGACTCTGCGCCGTTACGACGACCGCCGTATGGAGACTCATTCAGATATAATGACAGAATTTGGTCTTTGCTGTACATACGTTCGACTTCAATTGCAAGGATGATTTCCTTGATCTTTCGAGGAATACCGCTAATTGATCGGTCGCCAGCCTCATCTGCGAAGAAAACTTGCTTGACTAGCTGCTGCGTCAAAGTCGATCCACCCTGAACTTGGCGTCGTGAAGCAGTCGAGAGCATTGCGCGCAACATACCGCTAATACTGATGCCGTGGTGATTATAGAAATTTCGATCCTCAATTGCGACAGTGGCTTTTTTTCAAATAATCGCTAATCTGGTCAGATTCGACAACCAATTGATAATTGCCCGTACCTTTATCTTCCCAAAGCAAATTGTCGTTGCGGTCGTAATATTTAGTGACAGTCGTTTGAACGCGCTTAGCAAGCTCGCCAGGGCGAATTTTATCGAGGTCTTTACGGAAATAGGCGAACATTCCGCCGATAAGTAGCAACATCAACAAAATACTGACGCCAAGAATTTTCAGCGCCATCAGTCCGCCGCGCTTGGAGAACCAATATTTCGCTAGTCGCTTCGGATGTAACCGATAAAAGAATCGCTTTACGGGATGTTTCGGCAAAGTCGCCAAATATTCCGCTCGTTCACGCGCGTCCTTATCTTTTTTAGTCTTATGTTTCTGCGCCAAATTGGCATATAAGTTCATCCGTTTCGACGGAGATTTCTTATCGCTTGAGCCGTGTCCGGCGGTGCTTATCGTAGTCTTTTTCTTCACAATTCTATTATATCACGCATATGTTTCGCTTCAATTGTAAAATTGCTATACTAATATATAGAAAAGGAGTGATATGAAATTATCAGAAGAATTACAATGGCGTGGATTCTGGAACCAGACCACATTTACTGACGACAAACTTATCGATTCGGAGAATTTCACGCTCTATTTGGGGACGGATCCTTCGGCGGACAGCTTGCACGTGGGTCATTTGGCAGTCTATATGATGGTTCGGCATTTTTGGAGCGCGGACATAAAGTGTTTTTTTGCTCGTCGGTGGCGGCACGGGAATGATTGGCGATATGCGCGACACGGAAGAGCGAAACCTGCTTCCGTACGAGGAAATTGAGCATAACAAGCAAGCCTTAAAATCCCAAGTTTCGCGAATTTTTTGCTGGACGAGATTTTACTTTGGTTGACAATGCTGATTGGCTGGCTGATCTGGAATTACTGCCGTTTCTTCGCGATATCGGTAAAAATTTCAATATGGCGGATTTGGTGAGCCGCGAATTTTTCAAGGCGCGCATTAACAACGGCAAAGGTTTGAGTTTTGCGGAGTTCACTTACACTTTACTTCAGGGCTATGATTTTTGGCATCTATTTAATCAGTACGGCGTGAATCTGCAAATTGGTGGATCGGATCAATGGGGCAATTTATTATCCGGCGTGGATCTGATTCGTAAAAAAGAAAACACTGAAGTTTACGCAATGACTGCACCTCTGCTCATCAATAAATCAACTGGTCGTAAATTCGGCAAATCCGAAGGTGGCGCGGTTTGGCTTGATGAAAATAAAACCAGCGTCTATAAATTCTACCAATTCTGGCTGAATGTTGATGATGAGAGCGCGATTGAATATATGAAGATATTTACGATGTTGGATCGCGATACGATTGAAGCTATTGCTGAAAATCACGCTGTTAATCCAGGCGCGCGTTCGGCGCAGAAGGTTTTGGCTCGTGAAGTTACTGACATTGTCCACGGTAGTGCGCGTCGTGAATCTGTTGAGCGCGTAACTGAAGTTTTGTTTGGTGGCGGCGATTTTAAGAAATTGTCGGACGATGATTTAGGTGCTTTGGCTGAAGAAATTCCTTGCGTTGATGCTGGAATTGATGTGATTGAAGCGTTGGTAGAATCTGGCGCAGTTAGCTCTAACGGCGAAGCAAAGCGATTGTTAAAATCTGGAGCTATTAGCCTAAACGGCGAAAAACTTGCCGAAAATAAAGTCGTCAATGACACGTCGCTACTGAAGAGGGGTAAAAACACATTCGTATTAATTATGGAAGGGGGTGAATAATGAAGAAAATTATCGGTTTTGATTTGGATGATACACTAGCAATTACAAAGTCGCCAATTAGCGATCGTATGGCTGGAATTCTTAGTCGATTACTTGAGAATTATGATGTTTGTGTGATTACGGGCGGCACGTTTCAGCAGATAAAGAAGCAGGTGATTGATAGGTTGAACGTTACTCCAGAGTTGCTTCAGAAGTTCCACGCGATGCCGACTTGCGGTACTCGATATTATCGATTTGACGCCGCCGATGATGAATGGAAAATTCAGTATGCGAACGATTTGTCTGACGAGCAAAAAACTCAGATAACTACGGCGTTGGAAGAAGTTGCGAAGGAAATGGGCATTTGGTGTGAGAATCCTGCGGGTGAAATAATTGAAGATCGACATAGTCAGATTACTATGTCGGCTTTGGGTCAGCAAGCTACGCCTGAAGATAAATATGAGTGGGCTGAAAAATATAAGGACGTTCGTCCGATATATCGCGACAAGGTTGCGGAGAGGCTGCCTGGACTTGAGGTGCGAATTGGTGGTACGACTAGCACTGACATCACGCTTCCGGGAATTGATAAGGCTTATGGAATTGGCAGGCTGCTTGAACTGAATGGCTGGTCGAAAGAAGAAACACTGTTCTTTGGCGACAAAATTGAAGAAGGCGGTAATGATTTTCCAGTGAAGCAAATGGGCGTAGATTCAATCGGCGTGAGGGGCTGGGAAGATACAGCCTACGCTCTGGAAGGCATCAACGCCGTTTCGTAGATGAAACTAACAACTCCTCTCGAGCAAATTAAAGGCGTCGGGCCGAAAACTGCTCAGGCTCTAGCGGCGGCCGGCCTTACGATGGTTTCTGATGCCCTGAATTTCTTACCGCGAGCATATGAAGACTATTCAACTGCGGTTAATATCGCAGATCTTCAGCCGGGAAAAAGTTACTGTTAAGGCACACTGCGAGTCGGTTTCGACGCGTATTGTTCGGCGTGGACTTAGAATCACGACCGCGGTTTTGGCTGATAAATCGGGTAAAAGTTAAGGCGGTTTGGTTCAATCAGCCGTACCGCGAAACGCAATTAAAATCTGATGCGGAATTTATTTTTTCTGGTCAATTTGGCATGCAATATAATCGCTATCAAATCAATAATCCGTCAGTCGAGCTGGCAAAAGAAATTGCCAAAACTGCTGCGGAAAAATAATTCAGAAATTCAGCCAGTTTATAAATCTATCAAAAAAATCTCCGCCCAAAAACCGTGCAGGATTTGATGAAAAATATTCGTCCAATTATGGATTTTTTTGCCCGAGACTTTGCCGGAAAAATATTATTCGGCGCCAAAAAAATTGGTTAGTCGATCTGAGGCGGTTAAATTTCTTCACGCGCCAAAAACTCACGAGGAAATTTCCCGCGGTCGTGAGCGTCTGGCGTTTGAGGAGTTGTTCGAGATGATATTGGCGGCACAATTTAATAAGCAGGAACAGACCAGATTAACAGGCTGGAAAATTCCGTTCAATAAGTCGGTCGTGAAGAATTTCGTCGACCAATTGCCGTTTCCTTTGACGAACGCTCAGCGCCGAGCTGCGTGGCAAATTCTGCAAGATTTGGAGTCTGATCATCCGATGAATCGGTTATTGCAAGGAGATGTTGGCTCGGGAAAAACTGTCGTTGCGGGATTGGTGGCGGCAGAAGTGGCTAAGGCTGGTTTTCAAACGGCAATTATGGCGCCGACGGAGATTTTGGCGCAGCAACACGCGAAAACACTTGACGAGTTATTGTCGCCATTTGGTGTGTCTGTTGCGCTTCTGACGGGCCACGTGAAAGGTGCGGCGCGCAGTCAATTGTTGGACAATTTGGCTAGCGGCAATATTGACGTTGTGGTTGGCACGCACGCGCTAATTCAGGAAAAAGTTGCGTATCATAAATTGGGATTTGCGGTGATCGACGAGCAGCACCGATTTGGTGTAAAGCAACGACAAGCTTTGTTGGAAAAGTCTGATTTTATGCCACATCTTTTAAGCATGACCGCCACGCCAATTCCGCGCAGCCTGGCGCTGACATTGTACGGAGAATTGGACATTTCCATTCTGGACGAGTTGCCCTCTGGTCGTCAGCCGATTCAGACTAAGATTTGGTCGCCAGCATCAGCTCCGAAGCTTTACGAATCGATTGAAAATGAGCTAGCCAAAGGTCGCCAAGCTTACGTTATTTGTCCGTTGATTGATGATAATCCAGATAATGATAAAAAAATCGGTGGAGGCGGAATATAATAAATTGTCCAAGACTATTTTCAGCCATCGTCGAGTTGGGCTGTTGCACGGAAAGCTTCCTGCCGAAGAAAAAGCTGAAGTGATGCAGAAATTTGCGGACGGCGAGCTGGATATGCTAGTCAGTACGACCGTGGTGGAGGTTGGTGTGAATGTGCCGAATGCGACGGTGATGCTGATTGAGAATGCGGACAATTTTGGATTGAGTCAATTGCATCAATTGCGCGGTCGAGTTGGGCGCGGGAAGTATCAGAGTTTTTGTCATTTGATGATGAGCGGCCACGATAAGCCGAGTCAACGACTTCGGGAGATTGAGAGGTCGCAGGATGGATTTTATTTGGCGGAAGTTGATTTGAAATTGCGCGGCCCTGGCGAGATTTACGGCAAAATGCAACACGGGGATTTGAACTTGAAAATTGCCTCGCTGGCGGATACAGCACTAATTGCTCGCGCTCAAGTCGAAGCTGAACGCTTTGTCAAAGAGGGGCAAGATTTGCTACAATATAATCATCTGGCGCACGCCGTCAGTCGCTATCAGCGATTAACTGTTTTAAATTAATATGTATGCAGGAACAACAATTAGGGATGGCTCTGGTCGATTTATCGGCGTCCACCAAAAAATAGATCGGGTCGCAAGGAGAAATATAAAACCAATTCTTCCGGATTGGTGTGATTTTCCTGACATTAAAAACATTCTTCATTTTGAGGGCAAGAATGGTCCTGATGGTGTCAAGCGAAAAAGTCCAGCGGTGGATGAGCCTTGGCACTTTATAAATCCGGACGATCCGAATGACACTGCACTTTTGGAGATGATTGACGGACATATTAGCAATTTAGCCCGAGCACTGCGGACAAATAATTCCGAGAGAGCAGCGTTTGAGGCGGCTTGGATGGCACACGCGATTACCGACGGTTTGACTCCGGCTCATCATTTTTCCTCTGGAGCAGGCTATGGCGGAACTTCGCGGCGGTGAAGGGTTGGAGACGCGAACTTCAATTTTGAAGAAAAATCTTATGAAGGGCGAAAATGGAATTGAGTTGATTAAGAACAACTGGAAATTCTGGGGTGCCAAAGGTATGATGACAACGCACGTGGCGTTTGAGGCTGGCGTAGCTAGCGTGGTAGCATATCCACGTTTTAAGGACGCAATTCCGAGTAACGATGAGATATTGCAAGTGAAAAATCACGGCTATCGTGAATATTATTTGAGCCAAGTTCACGCCGTGACATCGATGAAAATGTATGACAATTTTTAGTAAGAGTGGTTGGACGACGGATCTTGCTTGGCAGACAAATCACGAGCTGATGCCGATTATTATAAAGTCGGTGATGTTGGGTTGGCTGGCGTCTATTTGGAAACTTGAGGCAGAAAAAAAGTGAGAGTTAGGATTATCTCTGGCGAATTTGGCGGACGATTCATAAAAACTCCGCCCGGCTCAACGACACATCCTATGGGCGAGCGAGTGCGCTCGGCTATGTTCAATTCTTTGGGTGAATCGATACACGGTGCGCGGGTTTTGGATGCTTTTGCGGGGTCTGGTGCTGTTGGACTAGAGGCGTTAAGTCGCGGCGCGGAGTCGGCGGTTTTCGTGGAGCGAGATCGAGTCGCTCAGCGAGTAATTGCTGAAAATATAAGCATTTTGGGTGTCGAAGAAAAATCTATTGTAATAAAAACAACGATAGTAAATTGGCTAGAAAGCGCGAGTTCAACAGGGAGTTCGATATTATTTTTTTGCTGATCCGCCATACCATAATCCACAGTTTTCCACAGTTTCTAAGTTAATGAGACTACTCAAACCGGGTGGAACTATGATATTATCACATCCAGGAATAGGTGAGGTGCCGGTTCAAGACAAAACTGTTGTGGTGGACAGTCGTAGTTATGGGGAGGCGCACCTCACCAAGTTCCTACGATTGTAAAAAAATACATTATGACTTAATAATCTCGTTCTGATGTTTGTCAGGACGATTTTTGTTGTATAGCAAAACCCGCTGGAAGTAGAGAGCCAGCGGGTTTTTCTGTTTGAAGAGGTTGGCAATCTGAAATTGATGACCTCTTGTAGGCAGAACAACTACACTGACTGCATTGAAAGATATAGCTCAATCCGACTCAATAGCGAGAATTATAGGAGTGACGGAGATTAGCTAGAACAATCAAAAGCAAATATGTCAGAAAGTGATCTTTAACAATTAGGGCATCAATAAACTATTAGCGGCTGTGTCGGTGGGTGCGTCTCGTGAGTATCTATAAATTTAAGAAAAGCCGCCACCCACTAACTCAGTCGCTAAGCGAACAATAGTTTAGTTGAGTAGAGCGAAGGGTTCTGTTGTTTGATAGTGTTGTGAAGTTAACTCTACCGCTATATATGGCGGTGTCGTATAATGGTTTGTAGACAAAGTAAAAAGAGGAGGAGTGTAGAAAAATGCTGTACGATGGTTATGTTAATTGTGGGGCAGATATTCTGAGTGAAGATACTTCTGACGAATCGGATAAATATAAAGCTTATGAGGAAATTGCAAATGATGAAGATTTGCAAAGAAGTGTCGGCGGCGAAGAGTTAGGGGGTGATACGACAGAATCTAGCCAAAACAGTGATGATTGCTATCTAGACTTAGAAGCTCTCACCGAGGCTGCTAATGACAAGGAAATTAAAGAGAATATGGCTAGGTTGGCGACTGAATGCGCGGGTCTCTATCCCATAGAGGTGTGCGATACTGAAGATGGAACCTTATTCTAGTTGAGTGTTTTTATTACTGGACAATAAGTAAAACCCCGCAATATCCTGGAATTATCATTTGGAGATTTTCTGCGGTAATTAAATCGACAGAGTGAGTTGAGGCAATGATCTTGGCGTTTTCTGGAGTGGAAAAGCTTTGTTTCTCGTCTGCGAAATTGATGAAAATATAAGCACGTTGACCAGCCAGCTCTTTTTTTAACCCGAGAATAAAGCCGTTTCTAGTGTTTTGCACGATGTTCAAGCTGCCATTTTTAAGAATCGGGAAGGTTTGGCGTAATTTTAGTAGCTTTCGGTGCATATTAAGTAGGGAATCGTTTGTGGTTTTTTCGCTATCAACGTTAATTTTCGTGCGATTTTCATTAACAGGAAGCCAAGGTTTTGCGCTTGAAAAGCCCGCAAATTGCGAATCATTCCATTGCATTGGCGTGCGTTCCAAATCTCGACTATCAACAACAGAATTTGTGGGGCTAAAATTATCTTGAATGTCATCAGCGGTCAATTCTCCATTCATCATGCCAATTTCGTCGCCGTAATACACCACGCTAATTCCTGGAGTGAGGAGATTTAAGAAGCTGAGGGCGCGGGCACGTTCTTCGCCCAATCTGGAGGCGATTCGCGGCTGGTCATGATTTCCGATGCAGAAAAATGGCGTGGTTGAGCTCGCTGATTGTAGATAGTTATCGATTTTTTTCTCAATATTTTTAGCGTGCCATTCATTGTCACGATATTCCATGAAAAACGCCGAGGCTTTCGGGTGGACTGTCAGGATTTGGCTGTATTGATGATAAATATCGCCCAGCTTATCGTCGGGATAAAATTCAAACACCATTTGCTTGTCGTTATATTCATCGCAGACTGACGCCAATTCTTGCAAATATTCCTGAAAATGCGGTCCCATTTTACAGTGGTTGTGAATAAATGCTCCGTAATCGTTTGGATTGCCATAAAAATCAGGATTTGGAGAGTCGTCTTTAAAATCGGGATCTTTGGAAATTCCCCAAATTGCATCGACGCGCATTCCATCAACGCCCACATTAAACCAAAATCGCACTATGTTTTTCATTTCAGCACGCACTTCAGGATTATCCCAATTCAGATCTGGCTGTGTTTTCAGGAACGAATGCAGGTAAAATTGCCCAGTGTGCTCATCAAATTCCCACGAACTGCCGCCAGACAAACTTCGCCAATTGTTAGGGCTCGCTATTATCTTTTCCGTTGCGCCAAATATAGTAATCTCGCTTGGGGTTGTCGCGTGAAGATTTGGATTCTTGAAACCACGGATGTTGGTCTGAAGTGTGGCAGGGAACGAGGTCAATCATAACTTTAATGTCGAGGTCATGGGCTTTTTTAAGAAGTGCCTGAAAATTGTGCATTTTTCCGAAAGTCGGATCAATTGCTCGATAATTTGCGATATCATAACCAAAGTCGGTCAGTGGTGATACGAAGAACGGGGAAATCCAAATCGAATCGACTCCCAGCCATGATAAATAATTCAGCTTCTCGGTAATGCCGTTCAAATCGCCAATTCCATCGCCATTCGTATCTAGAAAACTGCGCGGATAAATTTGATAAAGAGAGGCGACATCTTGCCAAGTTTTCATGATTTAAGTATAAGCGAGATAACAGGGAAAATCAAAACAAATAAATTACATATGATGATAATGATGAGTCAATGCGTGACCTTTGCCTCGACGCAACAAATATAGATTGACGGGATATGATACGGCAAACGCGGCGAACATACAAATTAGCCGGCTAACCCAATAAATCGGATGATCTAAGTTCTTATCCATGGCGCCCGGAATGATTAGCATGATTATGTTGTCTACGACGGTCATTGACAGTATGGATAGTGTGTCGGCGGCGAAAACTAACTTTAAGGATTTTATAAGCGATAATTTGGCGCGTACTAATGGTATGATTGACGCGGTGTAGCCGGAAATGAAAGCTAAGACTGATGCCAGAATGACCGTAGTATGTGGCGCAAATCCAGCGTGTGTGCCGATGGTAACGCCGATCATCTCGCCGATCATACATCCCGCCAGGCAGTGTAAACTTGCCGACAGTGCCATACGTTTGATTGAATTTTTTGTATTGCAATGATTATGAGATTTGTGATTCATTATTTTGTCCTTATATTATTTAATTCATATAGATTGAGCAATTCTTCTATCGCTTTACTTTGTTGAGCTTTGTAATCGGACGTCATTTTATCGGCAATGTGCGTGCGGAGATGTCGCTCCAGAATAAGTTTATTAAGCGACGCTAATGACTTTTGTATTGCTAGACTTTGGGTTAAAACATCCATGCAATACGCGTCGTCGGTAATTTGTTTCTCGAGTCCGCGCATTTGTCCTAATATGATCTTTGTGCGATGCAGGGCTCGTCGTTTGATGTCTGCTGTATCCATAAAATAATCATATACCCCCTGGGGGTATTATGTCAAATGTAATTAGCTATCTAAGGATTAACATACGAAAAAACCACCCGCTCGGATGGCTAAATATCTAATTGGTGCGGGTAAGGAGACTCTAACTCCTGGCCTCTTCCATGGCAAGGAAGCGCTCTAACAACTGAGCTATACCCGCATATTGTTCACGATTTATTGTAGCAAAGTCGTGAATGAAATGCAATATTTGGTGGCTCCTCCCAGACTTGAACTGGGGACACAAGGCTCTTCAGGCCTCTGCTCTACCAACTGAGCTAAAGAGCCACAAACTTGCTATTTAATTGTACTAAAGTTGTCGCCATCTGGCAAGGGTGTTATAATTTTATCGAGCGCGGGTGTCGTATAGCGGCTATTATGTGACCTTCCCAAGGTTGAGATGGGAGTTCGACTCTCCCCATCCGCACCAGGAATTATAAAAGCACCCTGTAAAATTGCAGAGTGCTTATTTTATTGATAAATGTTCTATTTTTTACCGCCACGAATTGCGTCGATGAGTTCGATAGGGAATAACATCATCGTCTTTTGGCTTGGCTCGGTGGAGATTCGCTCTAAGGTGTTCAACGTTCGCAGATTGATGGCGCCTTGAGTTTTTGCTAGGATTTCTGCGGCCTGGGCTAATGTTTCGGCTGCGGCTTTTTCGCCGTCAGCGTTGATGATGTTGGCGCGGCGCTCACGTTCTGCCTCGGCTTGTTTGGCCATAGCGCGTTTCATGTCACCAGGAAGTTCGATATTCTGAATCTTAACGTTCTCGACATCGATGCCCCATTTGTCAGTTTCGGCATCAACAATTTCCTTGATTTGCTGGGAAATTTCTTCGCGCTTGGCAAGCAAATCGTCCATATCAACGTTACCGGTGACGTCGCGTAATGCCGCTTGGGCAAATTGGCTAGTCGCGTAAATATAGTTCGTGGTTTCCAGCACGGCTTTTGGTGCATTGATAACTCGGAAATAAACCACCGCATCAACGCCGACAGTGACGTTGTCTTTAGTGATGACTTCTTGTTTTGGAACGTCAATTGGAGTTGAACGAATATCGACCAGCATCATCGTCTGCAATCCTGGAATAACAACTCTTAATCCTGGTTCACGAACGCCGGTGAATCGGCCAAGTGTTAAAACCACGCCGCGCTGATATTGATTGACAATTTTAATGCCACCAAGCACATAAAGCCCGATAGATACTAAGATAATTACTATAAATGCTCCCATTTTTCCTCCTATTTATATAGATCTATTGTAGCATTTTGTGCGAGGAAAGTGTAAACGGTGGAGGCTTTTTGGCTTTACGGATTTCGCGATATAATGGAAGTATGAGTGATAGTAGGCAGCCGCTGGCTGAACAGATGAGACCGCAGACGCTGGACGAGGTGATAGGGCAGAGTCATTTGCTTGGCGAGGGCGAGTTATTGAGGCGAATAGTTAAGAATGGCGAGCCGGTTAGTTTGATATTGTGGGGTCCGCCGGGAACTGGAAAAACGACATTGGCGCGGATTATTGCGCGCGAAGTGAAGGCGGAGTTCATTGAGCTATCGGCAGTTACAAGCGTAAAAAAAGATGTTGAGCAGGTAATTGAGCATGCCCGCCAAAACTGGAATTTGGGACTCAGGACAATTCTATTCGTTGACGAAATTCATCGCTTCAATAAGGCGCAGCAAGACGCGTTTTTGCCGCACGTTGAGAGTGGGCTAATTACGTTAATCGGTGCGACGACCGAGAATCCGAGCTTTGAAGTCATCACTCCACTACTGTCGCGTTCACGGGTTTTGGTTCTCCGGCGATTGACAAAAGACGAAATTATATCCGTATTAAAAAGAGCGCTGAAAGTCCTGAAAAAGTCCAAGCAAGTTTCGCCCAAAGCTTTGGATTATTTGGCGGAATTATCGGATGGCGACGCGAGGGTGGCGCTGGGCAATTTGGAATTGGCGCTGAGTTTTGATGAAAAAGTGACGCCGGAAGTGGTTAAGGCGGCGGCTCAGAAGCGACTTCCGGGCTATGATAAAAAGGGCGATTCGCATTACGACGTGATTTCCGCTTTCATCAAGTCGTTACGAGGCAGCGATGCGACGGCTGCGACGTATTATTTGGCGCGAATGATTGACGCGGGCGAGGATCCGAAGTTTATTGCTCGGCGAATGGTGATTTTTGCGTCAGAAGATATCGGGCTGGCGGGTAATGGTGCGCTGAGTTTGGCAATTGCGACGTTTGAGGCTGTCGAGCGCGTCGGTCTTCCAGAGGCTAAGTACAATTTATTCCATTGCGCTATTGCGTTGGCTCGCAGTCAGAAATCGCGTGAAATTACCGATTTAATGCACGGCGCTTTTGAATTGGCGCGCAAATATCCGAATTCTCCTGTGCCGTTACATCTTAGGAACGCTCCGACTAAATTGATGAAAGATTTGGGCTATAACAAGGGTTATAAGTGGCAAGCTGGCTTTAAGCACGACAAAGGATTCCTACCAGAGGAAATAAAGGATGTGATATAATTGGCATATCAATATTCTTAAAAGGAGAAGTTAATATGCCAAAACAAGAACCTCAGCAGCCGCAATATGCGCCACAGCCTGATCCAAACGCACAATACGGTCCCGCACCACAACCGCAGAACACACCGTATGAGCAGCAGCCGGTCAGCCAGCAATATTTTGCACAGCCTCAAGCAGCGCCAGTGCAATATGTCGTGATGGCGGAATCCCTGAAGGGTGTTAAGGGTTGGTTAATGTTCTTTGTGGTTTGTTTTGTTATCGGTAGCCTTGTTAATACAGCAGTGTTTTTCCAGGCAATAATGAATCTTAGCCAGCCTGAGAACGTCATTTCTTTGATATTTTCACCTGTACTAGTAATCTTGGCTATTTGTGCAGTTGTGTTTATAACGATGCAGAAGCGTCTTGGTAAGTGGCTAGCCGTTGCTACGATCGCCACAGCTGGATTGGGCAACGTTGCGAATGCGGTAGTTATATATGCATCTGGAAGATCGGGAGTAGAGGTTTCGGCATTTATCACCGGAATCGTTACAATGCTAATAGTAGAAGGATTGGTAATCTTGTACTTCTTTGCTTCTCGCCGGGTCAAAGAGACTCTTGTCAATTAGTTGATGCTCGTATGAAAAAAATAACCGCTCCATTACGGGGCGGTTATTTTTATGGTTTACGCGATTATTGTTTCGCGGCGCGCTTTCGCTCGTTTGCGTCCAGATATCGCTTGCGAAGTCGTAATGACTTTGGCGTAACCTCCAAAAGCTCGTCATCTTCAATAAAATCGATACATTGCTCCAAGCTAAACTGCGTAAATGGCGTCAATTGCACAGTTCCATCCGACGATTTGGAGCGCATGTTGGTCAAATGTTTGGCTTTACAAACGTTGATTTCGATGTCTTCTTGGCGATTGTAAATCCCGACAATCATCCCGGCGTAAACTTCCGTTCCCGGTCCAACCAGTAATTCACCGCGCGCCTCCGCTGCTTGCAAAGCGTAAGGTGTTGTTGTGCCAGCTTCAAATGCAATCAAAACTCCATTGCGGGTTTTTGGCAGTTTTCCGCCAAGCGGTTGATATCCGTGAGGCAGGGAATTCATAATCACCGTACCTCTTGTGGCGGTCAATAAAATATTGCGCAGACCAATCAGCGCCCTCGTCGGCAAAATGTAAGTCAAACGAGCAGCGCCAGCGGTGGTCGTTTCCTGGGATTTCATTTCAGCATGTCGCGCGCCAAGCTCTTGGCTAATCGCACCGATGAATTCGCTTCCAACCTCAATTTGCAATTCTTCAATCGGTTCTTTTTCGACGCCGTCCTCGGTAATTGTAACAACTTGCGGTCGTCCAACTTCAAACTCAAAGCCCTCGCGTCGCATGGTTTCAATCAAAACACTCAAGTGCAATTCGCCGCGTCCAGAAATCGTAAAGCCAATTCCGTTTTCCTCAACGCGTAGCGCCACGTTGGTTTCAAGCTCTCGCTTCAATCGGTCGCCAATTTGCCTGGATGTCGTAAACTCGCCCTCGCGACCTTTCATTGGACTGGTGTTTGGGCCGAGGTACATACTCAAAGTTGGAGCCTCGATGTCAATTGTCGGTAGCGCTTCGGGCTGTTCTTTGTCGGCAATCGTATCGCCAATATGCGCGTCAGCCACGCCAACCAGCGCCACAATGTCGCCAGCAAAAGCTTCGTCAAGTTCTTCGCGATTCAAGCCGCGATAGCCAAAAACTTTCTCAATTCGTGCTGAGCCCGCGACTTCGCCATTTTTCATCAAACTGACTTGCAAGCCACGCTTAACAGATCCGCGAGCAATTCGCCCAATCGCGTATTTTCCTTGGAATGTGTCATATTGTAGGCTGGTAACAAGCAATTGAAACGCGCCATCTTCCGTCACGTCTGGCGCTGGAATGTCGTTAATAATCGCGTCAAAAATTGGCGTCAAATCTGCGTCTTCGTCGGTGTTTGCAGGAATTTCTTTCCATGATTTTCCGTCACGTCCGATTGCGTAATAAATTGGATATTGCAATTGAGAATCATCGGTTGCTAGCTCCAAAAACAGATCGCTCAACTCATCTTCAACTTCGGCAATTCGTCTGGCCGGCTTGTCAATCTTATTGATAATCACAACAGGCTTCAGTCCCAGCTCAAGCGCCTTCGCTAATACGAATTTAGTCTGAGGCATCGGACCTTCTTGCGCGTCCACGACCAGCAAAACGCCGTCAGCCATATTCAAGGTTCGCTCAACTTCGCCAGAGAAATCGGCGTGTCCTGGCGTGTCGATAATGTTTATTTTGTAGTCGCCGTAAAAAATTGACGTTTGTTTGGCGGTGATGGTGATACCGCGCTCGTGCTCTTGATCGCCGGAATCCATAATCAATTCCTGGCTCATCTCGGCTTGGTTGTCGCGGAATGTTCGCGACTGCTTTAATAGTCCATCAACCATGGTCGTTTTGCCGTGGTCGACGTGGGCAATAATGGCAATGTTTCGAATCTTGCTAGCGTCCTTCATAAAAATATGGTCTGATATTAACACAGACCTTCCTTTAAAGGTAATTATATCACGAAATAATAGAGGTGAAAAGTTTTTTTAGAAGATGGCGCTAAGAAGTGTATCTAATTATAGTTTGTGTTATTTTTTTCGGTTGACATTAAATAAATAAAAAAAGTCAATCTGGCGGCGGCTGTGTTGATTTTTTTATGTCCATGTGATATAAATAATAAACTAGTTTCATCAATGAACTTATCGATATAAGAGATGACTATTAAGGAGAGGATAATTTATGTCTGGCGAGCTACAGCCTTTGGATACTGAAGGATATGTTGAAGAACTGAGTCGTATAATTGGGGAGCTTGGAGACATCGCAACTAGAGGGTCAGGGTTAGGTACCGAAGTGAAAGCTTACATCGGAGGCTGAAGGTATTCTTGGAATATTGTGTTGCGCTTCGTGGTGCGCTACTTGTCCTGACCGCGAAGAAGCGTTATCTGATGAGGATGCAGCGAGCGAACTGGTAGTGCAGAACTGTGTTGAGGAAATTGAATCTTTGCCAGAAAATAGAGAATATTAGTTCGTTTGTCAATTTATAGCACAAGTTTCATGCTTGTTCCAATTATTAAAAATCACCCTGGAGTTGGGTGATTTTCTTATGGTGAAAAATTGTCAAAAATGGTGGGAAATACAGGGCTTGAACCTGTGACCTCACGAATGTGAATCGTGCGCTCTAGCCAACTGAGCTAATTTCCCGTAATTACATCTGTCGTTTTATCTAACGAATTCGTGATGTGAGCTAATTATAGTTCAGGTTTCAAGTCCTGACAAGCTACGCTGAGCATATTCTATTGACTTTTTTACACAAGTGTGGTATAAATGAAGGTAGCTTTCGTTGATGAGTTGAGTAAATCCTTGTCCGAGAGTGAACTTTGACAGGCAATCGAATACAAGATGAGGTTTTATTTCTTTTTTAATAATCGTTAAGAGGAATGAAATCTCATCTTGTGTTGTTAAGAGAACAACACTTCGCTGCACACCCGCAGAGATGAGAACACCAGAAGAAAGGTGAAAACCATGTCCATGCGATTCGAGACCTACGTAATCCACCTTAATATGGCAACTAGGTTGCTCAGTCTATTTTGGAAGGACATTTGTCGCACTGTTCTCGACGATATCCTCAATGATTTCCGTTTTGAAGATCCCGTCAAGGAGCTCTGCTTCAGAAAGTCTATTGAATCAGTACAGGATCATACGGAGAGTCTAGGAAATCTCGTATACTACTACTTCCTTGGGGAGTGTGACAAAGAAGGGGTTGATTCTGATGGGCTTGACGCAAAAGACACTGTAGAAGATGTCTTCGACGAGGCTCTATCAGCCAGACTCTCATTCACAATCATTAAGGAGGTCTTGGGGGGCATCCCCATGGAAAACGAAGAAGAGGCAAATTCAGTGGCTGATCTTCAGGTCACAATCTATGACATCCTTCTCCATATCATGAAGATTTCCAGTGGTTACCTGCAATCCTAGCGATTCTCTACTCTGCATGGCAGGTGATTGTTCTTTACGATTGCCTGTCATGTAGACTCTGAACTTATGACATTAAAAATCACCCTAACTACGGGTGATTTTCTTATGGTGAAAAATTTCAGTTCTTGGTGCGGATGAAAGGACTTGAACCTTCACGCCGTGAGGCACATGCTCCTAAGGCATGCGTGTCTACCAATTCCACCACATCCGCATAACCTGATTATATCAAAACAAATTCTACTTATCAACTGTCCGCGCTTATGTTAAAATTGAAGTAACATACTAAGGAGGATTGATGAATAAAGTTGCGAAATATTTGAATGAGCATCTTAGCGGCGAAGTCGCGTCGCAGGATTTTGCATTGAGTCAAGTTGAAGTTGATAATGGACTTTTGGCGCGCCGACCAGAAATGATTGTTCGTGCGGCTAATATGAACGACATCAGGAAAGTGATGCGATTTTGTTCTCAATTGGCAGAGAAAGGTCATGTTTTACCTGTATTTGTTCGTGGTTGTGGCAATGATGAAACTGGCGCGGCGACGAATAAAGGCATTGCAATTGACGAAAAAACGTATATGAATCGTGTGGTTGGTATTGATCCTCGCCAACAGCTGATTCATGCTCAAGCGGGAATTTCTCTTTCGGCAATCAACGCAACTTTGTCTACTCATAAAGGCTTGGGCTTGCCGCGAACTTCATATGTGGCGGAAGAAGGTACGATTGGCGGCGCAATTAACACGGCTCCGTCCGGAATATTATCTGGCGCGCATGGCCGTTTTGCTGACGCGATTCAGCAGCTTGAGATTGTCCTGAGCAATGGCGACGTGATTCAGACTGGGCGCATATCTCGACGCGAATTAAGTAAGAAAAAAGGCTTATCGACGTTTGAGGGCGAGATTTATCGAGAGATTGACAATTTAATCTCAGATAACGCCGAGCTGATTTCGCAAATGGATCCAGCTTTGCCAGATACGGTTGGCTACAGCGGGATTTCTCGGGTGAAGCAAAAAGACGGGTCGTTTGATTTGACTCCATTGTTTATTGGCAGTCAGGGAAGTCTGGGAGTGATTTGCGAAGTTATTATGAAGGCGCAATTTATTCATCCAGAATATTCAGTTGTTGCCGCATCATATAAAAAGTTGTCAGATGCGCAATCAGCCGTGGAATTGGCGATGAAAAATAAGGCGTCGGCGGTGGAAATAATCGACGGGCGATTCTTCCGTCAGGCTGCGGTCGTCGGTAAAGTGGTTGAGTGGGCGCCGAAAGAATGCTTCAAGGGCGCGGTGGTCTTGGCTATCTTTGACGACTTCTCTGACAGAGCGCGTAATAAAGCCGCGAAGAAATTGACTCGAAAATTGGAATCATCAGAAGCGATTGACATAAAAACTCTACACTTGGAAGAGCAGGATTTGTTCAGCTTGCATTCTGTTTTGGCTTTGGCGGGAACTCCAAGCGAGCCGCATATGATTACGCCACGCGTTTTCTCAGGGATTTTAATGGCGCCAGAAAAGATTGACAGTTTTCTTAGCGAGTTGAAGTCGCTGGAGTCTAAGTACGGCGTGGATTTGCCAGTTTTTGTTGATTTTTCAAGCGATTATATTTCTCTACATCCGACGTTTGACAGTAAAAAGGTGAGTGAACGCCAGAAAATTCTTCAGTTGTTGGCGGAAATCTCTCAGATTGTTAATAAGTACGAAGGTTCGTTTGCGGGATTTGGTGGCGACGGAAGATTGAAGGCTAACTTTATCTATAAAAATCTGCCAGATGATGAAAAACAATTATACGCGAAGGTGAAAAAAATCTTTGATCCAGCTGGAATTTTTAATCCAGGAATTAAAGCGGAGGCTCAACCAAAGGAGTTGGCGGCGGAATTAAATGCGTGGTGCAAGCTTCGTAATCAAGCTTGATACTGGGTGAGAATTGGGCTATAATTGACGCGTAGCCCATGCGGATGTGGCGGAATTGGTAGACGCGCTAGCTTCAGGTGCTAGTGTACGCAAGTACGTGAAGGTTCAAGTCCTTTCATCCGCACCAAGAATTGAGATTTTTCACTATAAAGAAAATCACCCATGCTCAGGGTGATTTTTAATATCATAAGTTCAGAGTCTACATGACAGGCAATCGTAAAAGAACAATCACCTGTCGTGTAGACTATATACCGCCAGTCGTTACTGGATCACCAAGGCCACGCCTCAGCGTTCCTGACACACTCATACAAAGCGGCGCGCATAAGCCGCCGTTTTGTTGAGGTATTATTGAGGCCGGTGTCGATGGCGTGCGGTGGTATTGCGTAAATCACACCGTAGATGTCGGTGTCACGGAACTCGTTCATCTCTTCTGCGACCTCATAGGCCGCGGAGATGTTGCGCGCAGCGACGTCGAAGAGTTTTTCTTCGACCTCCGCGTTCCCCTTAACAACGACGCAGCCATGGAGGCTGCTAATAGCGTCTTCAAGATCGTGAAGAGCCTCTTTGAGCATGTAAATAGCCAATGTTGTACTATAGTCATGTTCGCTGCAAAGGAGATCTGTGAGCTCCATAACTTTCCGGAGTGAAGTCGTGTATTCTTTCTTGCTGTTGCTGAGATCCTTTCTTGCAGATTTCGTGAAGTCAGAAAGGTCGATGGCATTGATGCCTTCCCTAATCTTCTCCCAGTCTTCTTGGAGGGCATCAATCTTGTTGCAAAGTTCGTCAGCGAGGTATTTCCACATTGTAGTATTCCTTCTTGTGTTTTCTCATCCGCGGGTGTGCGATATGTGCGTTCTTTAGCACAAGATGAGATTTCATTCCTCTTATGACGGTTTTTCAAAAAAGAAATAAAAACTCATCTTGTGTTCGATTGCCTGTCAAAGTTCACTTTCGGATAAGGATTTACTCAACTCATCAACGAAAGCTACCTTCATTTATACCACACTTGTGCTAAAAAAGTCAATAGAAGGCTCTCGACTTTTGTTATTTATTCAGGAATTTTGCTAAAATAACAGAGATGGAAGATAAAAGAAATGTCATTGATAAATTTAAGGGTCGGAGCGAATCGGAGATTATAAATGAGTTGGATTCCGAAGATCACGGTCTGGTGATTGCGCTGGAAAAATACCGAGCGGGATTTTTAATATGGGGACGATTGTTCGGAGCGCTAATGCGTTTGGCGTACGGCAGATTTATGTAATTGGGCGCAGGCAGTGGAATAAGCGCGGTGCGATGATGACGGATAAATATCTTCACATTACATATCTGGCGACGACGGAAGAATTTGTTGATAAAATGCGGACTGAAGATAGGGAAATTATTGCGATTGATAATATTCCTGGGAGTGTTAATATGTCGCAAACGTCGCTACCAAAGCACGCGGTTTTGGTATTTGGGCAAGAAGGGCCGGGGATTTCTACAGAGCTGGCTGGCGCTGCGGATCAGATTGTGGCGATTGAGCAATTCGGCTCGACTCGCTCCATAAACGTCGGCGCGGCAGCGACTGTGGCGATGTATTGCTGGCTGCAGCAGAATGTGCTGGCGGAAAATAATTAGTTGATTTCTACGCCTTGTTGACTCAAAAAATCACGAGTTTCATCATCTAATTTACAATTTATGAAACGCGATCGTGCTGCCAATTTCCCACTACCATAGACAAATTGCGTTTTCTCGTCATATTTCATACCACGGAAGTCGCAGTCTTTTTGCTTCAATAATAGCTTTTTACGCCACGAAAATCCACATTCCGAACCGACGAATTGGTAAAATAAATTGGTTGTCCATAGATGTTCTTTGCGTCGTCTAAATTACAGTTTTCAAATACGAAAAATCCCATAGTAAATCGGTCGAAATCAACGCTACGAAAATCCCCATCCGTAAAGCAAACAAACTCGCCTTCTTGAATGGCGGGATAACGCTCGCGTTGGTAGGCGGAAAAATCGTTAGCGCGAATAGATTCGGCGATACGATGCGTGATGTTGTCCATAAATTAATGATACACCATTATTTCTCGCAATAACTCCGTCAGTTCCTACTTTACAAAAAGCATGAAATTTACTACAATAGGCGTATGATTTTACCTAAATTCCATCATTCACACGTGTTGCCGAGGTAGGACTCTGATTTTTGATTGTACGCGCCGAGTTCTGCCTCGGCGTTTTTGATTGCTATAAATAAGAAATAATGACATAATGGAGCTAACATGAGCAGTTTATCTACACAAAGTTATAAAGGTTCGCGAGACTATTTTCCAGAGGAAAAGCGTCTGCAGAATTACATTTTTAATGTTTGGCACAAGACGGTTGAGAGTTTTGGCTACGAAGAATACGGCGCGCCGCTACTGGAGCCGCTAGATATTTATTTGGCGAAGTCTGGTCAGGAATTGGCGGGCGAGCAAACATACGCTTTTGAAGATCGTGGCGGTCGAATGGTGGCGATTCGTCCTGAGATGACGCCGTCGATTTCTCGAATGGTGGCGGCTAAACGTCAGGAATTAGCGATGCCTGCGCGGCTGTATTCAATTGCTAATTTTATGCGCTATGAACGACCGCAACGTGGGCGTGAGCGTGAGTTTTGGCAATTGAATGCGGATTTATTCGGCGTGGACGGCGCGGCGGCGGACGCGGAGATTATTGAGCTGAGTCACGCTAGCGTGATGAATTTTGGCGCCAAGCAGGAAATGTTTACGGTCAGGGTTAATAATCGCCAATTGATCAATCGTTTGATGAGCCAATTTTTGAAGCTTGATATTGTTGGTTCGACGATGATGATGAAGCTGCTTGATAGGAAAAATAAGATTCCTGCCGAAGAATTTAAGCGTCAGGCGATTGAGATTTTTGGTAGTCAAGCGTCAGAGGGTTTGCCGAAGCTAGCAAAAATGATCAGCATGAAGTCTGTTGATGATTTGCCGAGCGAATTGATGGAAGATGAAAGCGTCAAGCAACTTCGTGAAGTGATGAAATTGCTTAGCCAAAAAGGCATCACGAATGCGGTGTTTGATGTTACTTTGATGCGCGGACTGGACTATTACACGGGCATGGTTTTGAGCTTTTTGACAATTCGCCAGAGAATAACCGAGCGCTGTTTGGTGGCGGACGATATGACGGATTAGTTGGGTTATTTGGCGTTGAGCCGATTGCTACGGTCGGCGTTGGCATGGGTGCGACAACGATGGAACAATTTTTGGAAGTGCATGGCTTGTTGCCTAAATTGGCGTCTAAAACAGATGTATATATAATTCCGGTGTCAAAAGAATCTATGGCTGGCGCGGACGATTTGGCGCGAAAATTGCGCAGTGAAGGCGTGCGAGCGGAGTTGGATATCACTGGTAGAAAGATTGACAAGCAGATAAAAGCGGCGCTAAAAAAAGCAAATTCCGTTTGCGGTGTTCGTGGGTGAGGATGAAATTGCTAGCGGCGCATACACGGTTCGAAACTTGGTGGAATCCGATGAGCAGAAGGTTGGCGCTGAGCGAATTGTGACAATCGTCAAAGATCGTCGATACGATGGCGATGAGGACGCTCTGTTTGAGATATAGTCTGATATCTGTTATAATTAGTCTTTATGAAGACTACTGTAAAAAAACTATCAGATACTAAAGTTCAATTGACGATTTCTTTGGGTGCTAGCGAATTAGCTGACGCAGAGCAGGTTTCCTTGACAAAGTTGGCGCGCGACATCAAAGTTCCAGGTTTCCGCAAAGGAAAAGTTCCCGCAAGCATAGCCGCTAAGCACATTGATCCGAATGCGCTTCAGGAGCAGATTTTGGAGAACGCTTTGTCAAAGGCAGTAGCTGAGGCGTTTTTGCAGGAAAAATTGCAAGCTCTAGATCGACCTAGCGTTGAAGTTAAGAAGTTTGTTCCTGGTTCTGAGCTGGAATTTACGGCTGAAGTTGAAGTTATTCCTCCAGTAAAATTGGGCGATTACAAAAAATTGACAGCGAAAAAAGAAGTAGCCAAGGTCGAGGATAAAGATGTTGACGAGGTTATTGAGCGAATCCGTAAAAACTATTCCGAAAAATCAGAGGTCAAGCGCGCCGCTAAAACTGGCGACGAAGCTGTGATTGACTTTACAGGAAAAAAAGATGGCGTGGCGTTTGAGGGAGGTTCGGCTAAGGAATATGGCTTGAAGCTCGGTGAAGGCCAATTCATTCCGGGATTCGAAGAAGGCGTGATTGGTCATAAGGCTGGCGAAGAGTTCGATTTGAAATTGAAATTCCCAGAGGATTATCACGCTGAGAATCTGGCAGGTCAAGACGTTGTGTTTACCGTGAAACTTCACAAGGTTAATGAATTGAAATTGCCAGAACTAAATGATGAATTTGCTGCAAAATGCGGTCCATTTACAGAGATGAAAGAAGTAAAAGAGGACATCAAGCGTGAACTCACCGCACAAAAAGAGCGTGAAGCTGACGAGAAATTTAAGGACGCGTTGGTCGGTGAGCTGACGGAAAAAAGTAAGGCGGCACTGCCAGAACTTTTGGTCGAGGATCAATTGCGATCAATCGAGCGTGATTTGACTCAGAATTTGATGTATAGCGGACTGAGTTTGGATAGCTATTTGAAGACTCAGGGCTTCAAAGATAAAGAGGAGTGGACGAAGAAAGAGGCTCGTCCAGCGGCTGAAAGCGAGTTAAGGCTGGTCTGGTATTGGCAGAATTGTCGAAGGAATTGAAGATTGACGCTTCTCGTGACGAGATCCAAGAACAGATTAATTTCTTTAAGCAGCAATACGGCAAAGATAAGAAAATATTAGAGCAATTTGACAATCCAAACGTTCACCGCGATATTGCTAACCGAATGATTACAGATAAAACCGTTGCTAAATTGGTTGAATTAAACACGAAGAAATAAGGTAAATATGCCAAAATCATATCTCATTCCAACTGTCGTTGAAAAATCGGCTGACGGCGAGCGTGCTTTTGATATCTATTCGAGATTGTTGAATGAGAGGATTATTTTCCTCGGTGAGGAGGTTAATGAACATACCGCCAATAGTGTAGTGGCACAATTACTGCATTTGGCATATGTTGATCCGCAAGCTGATATATCGCTATATATCAATAGCCCAGGCGGTAGTGTTTATGACGGAATGGCAATTTATGACACGATGAATTTTATTAAACCCGATGTGGCGACGTATGGAATTGGTTTGCAGGCAAGCATGGGGGCGTTTTTGCTTAGCTCTGGTGCTAAGGGTAAGAGGTTTTGCTTGCCGCATGCCAAGGTTATGATTCATCAGCCGTCTTCTGGAACGCACGGAAAAGTGACCGACATGGAAATTGATATGAAGGAAACTTTGGAAGTTAAGAAGATGCTAGCGAAGATTATGGCGAAAAACACCGGTCAGAAGTTGGCTAAGGTTAAGTCTGACATGGAGCGTGACTATTGGATGACGCCAGATGAAGCTGTAAAGTACGGACTGATTGATAAAGTCTTGACTAAATTGTCGTAAAAATTTGCGTGTTTGTTGTTAAAACTACTAGTAATTCTGCTTGTGGTTTTTGGAGGATATTGTCATAATTTGAAGTAAGCGAGGAGGGCTTATGAGGCAATATTTAGACGCATTGAAATATGTTCGTGATAACGGTGCGCGGAAGGGTGATCGTACAGGAACGGGAACGACGGAAGTTTTTGGCATTCAGACGCGATATAATTTGGCGGACGGATTTCCGGCTATGACCACTAAGAAGTTATATTTCAGAAGCGTTGCTCATGAGCTTTTGTGGTTTCTTAAGGGTACGGGCAATATTGAATATTTGGCACAAAACGGCGTTCATATTTGGGATGAGTGGCCATATAAAAATTACCTAGAAAAACTGGTCAGAAAATACCGGAAATTAACGGCGATGAATGGCGCGCTGGAATGAAGGAATTTATTGATAAGATTGCGAATGATCACGCATTTGCTGAAGAATGGGGAAATTTGGGTCCTGTTTATGGTGTTCAGTGGCGAAAATGGCCGGATGGGAGGGGCGGAACTATTGACCAGATTCAGAACGCCATTGACATGATAAAGACGAATCCAGAGTCGCGTCGGAATATCGTGAGCGCGTGGAATGTGGCGGAAATTGATGACATCGTTCAAGCTGGAGGGCTGCCTCCGTGCCATACGATGTTTCAATTTAACGTAAGACCTGGCAAGAACGGCGAGAAGGACAAACTGGATTTGGCGCTGACTCAGAGATCGGCGGATATGTTCCTTGGGGTGCCGTTTAACATTGCCAGCTATGCGTTGCTTTTGTCGATTGTCGCTCAAGTTACCGACAAGCAACCCGGTGAGTTTATTCACACCTTAAATAGCGCACATATTTACGATAATCACCGCGCGCAAGTTGACGAGCAATTATCGCGCCGTCCACTGACACTACCGAAACTGTGGCTCAATCCAGACATCAAGAATATTGACGATTTCACGATTGATGATATCCGTCTGGAGAATTATGAATGTCATCCAGCAATAAAAGCGCCGATCGCCGTGTAGATTGATTTACGATCTTATGTCCATTGGTCAAAATGATCGATGTCTATTCCTCATCAGATTCTTTAGTTGTAAGAATCATATAATTGTCGTTTTCAATACCAGACTGTCGTAGGCCAGTAATCTCTTGATCGGGTAGAATAACACTAAACTCTCGAGTAGCGGTATCATATAGTATAGTTGCATACTTTCCCACTGTTCTAGCTACTGTTCTACCTTCTTCGTCTTCTTCTGTCCATTTTTCTACAACAGGGGCTTTATCTTTGAATATCGCGCCTTCTGCGGTAGGCTTACCAGATAATATTATCGTTCTACCCTCTGGCAGGTCCGCAATCGTAGTGCCTTTTATACGTTCAATGGCTGTAGCTCTTATTATAGATCGTTCATTCATACTCTCTACTATACCACAAATACCAAACACTGTCAACTTAAGAAGGTTATTTTCTTTTATACATCACAAAATCAAAATCGTAATTATTTTCATTATCTGCCGAATGATGTGCGCGACTTATTTCCTCCCATACGTCCATATCTATCTCTGGGAAAAAAGTGTCAGCGTCGGGAAACTCGGCGTCGATTTCCGTGGCGTAAATAGTGTCAATTTCTGGAATGTCTAGCGCGTCTTTATAAACTTGTGAGCCGCCAATAATAAAAGTTGGATATCGCGACAAAGCCAGGGCGCTTCGTAAATTCATAGCCGTAAGAACTTTTTTAACACCAGTTGGCTTGGATGAAATGACGATATTTTCTCTGTCTGGAAGTGGTCGCGAGCCAATTGACTCAAACGTTTTTTTCTGCCCATAATGACATTGCTATTTCTCGTCAATCGCTTAAAATTTACCAAATCGGCTGGCAAACTTCGCCCCCACGGCATGTCGCCATTTTGTCCGATGGCGCGGTTTTTATCGTAAGCTACAATAATGGCTTTTTCCATAATTTCAGTTTAACATGCTGTAAAATTTACCGAAAGCTTGATAGGAATGCATAAACTTGCCATAATAAGATTTGGTAGAAAAATCACGCAATGGGAGGTGTTTAGTGAGCGTGTATTCAAATAAAGATATATTAGCGGCAATTGACGATGGAACAATTGTTTGTACGCCGTTCAACCCAAAAAAACGTATCGGAAGCCAGCTTAGATTTTTACGCTAGGCTTTAATTTTTATAAACAGGAATATGATGAGATTTCACGAGTTTATAATCCGTTTGACGAGTCCGATGTCAATCGATACTTCAAGGGTCCACTTAAGGCGATTCCGCACGCCGAATGGTGTGAGCGGCACGGTTTTTCGGGAATTTAAGAATATTCCGCCAGATCATCCGATAATCGTTTTGAAGCCTGGTGAGCGAATTTTGGCACACACGCACGAATTTGTTGGAATTCGGACGCATGGCGGCGCGGCTGAGGTAAAAAAGTCGTAGCTCTTGGGGGCGAAATGGCGTGGCAGTGTGTTTTGATGCTGGCTGGGTTGATCCGGGATATATCAATCGGATTACGCTTGAGATTTACAACTTAAATAAGCATGAAAGTGTGGTTTTGCCTGTCGGTGAGAGAATTGGGCAATTGATTTTTCATCACACTGGTCAGGTTGATGGCGGATATGCTAGTGGACGCGATGGAATGAGCGGCAAATATCAGCACACTGACGATTTGGATGAATTGATAAAAAAACTTGGCGTCCAGAAATGATGTTGCCGCGGGCGTTTAAGGATCGTCGGCATAAACCGATGGAAATCGCGGGACTTGGCGAGGGGATTTTGTGATGATGGCAGGTTCAATGTTTCGCTCGCGAACGAAAGAAAAAGAATATATCGATCACAGGAAAAAGCACAAGTCTGACGGCTGCGATTTTTGTCAATTGGTAAAGTATCACACAGATCAGGTCGTTGGTGAAACTGCGCATTGTCTGATTATTAAGAATAGATTTGGCTATAATTTTTTTGGGATAGCTGCGGCGTGGACGACCATTTGATGGTGATACCGAAACGGCACGTGGACTCATTGGCGAATGTGAGCGATGAGGAAAAGATTGACTACATGAATCAGGTTGCTAGGGTTTGAATCTAGTGGCTATTCAATTTACGCTCGAGCCCAAGGCAGCAAAACCAAGTCGATGATACATCAGCATACTCACTTGATAAAAATTGATGGAAAAACGAAAAAATGGCTGATATTTCTACAGAAGCCGCACATTGTAATTACGAGGTGATGATGGGCGATGCGGGAAAATATATAGTTGTCGAGGGCAATGACGGGACGGGCAAGTCGACGCAGGTCGCGAAATTGGCGGAATACTTTCAGTCAATTGGGCGAACGGTTTGCGTGATTGAAGAGCCGGGAAGTGATGATCCGGAAAAATCAACTCCGATAGCAAAATGAGCTTCGAAAAGTGATTAAGAATGGTGATCTGGCTCGCTCTGCGGCGGTGAATGTGGCGCTATTTTCTGCAGCTCGGCGTGAATTGTGGCGGGAAAAAATTCAGCCTGCGTTGGAGCGTGGGGAAATTGTTTTGAGCGCGAGAAATTATATTTCAACGCTGGTTTATCAGGGGCGAGGCGAAGGTTATGACGAGTCGGAAATTCTGCGATTGACAGAATTGTTCACCGATGAAAAATATTTGAAGCCAGATGTTATGGTTATTTTGAGTTTGAGTCGTGAAAAGCGGGAAGAGCGAATTTCTATGCGCGGCGAGCTGAAAAATCCTGACACTTTTGAGTCGCGCGGGCAAGATTTTCAGAAAAAAGTCGACGATGGATATTTGGATATTGCCAAAGTATACGGAATTCCGGTAGTTTCAGCGGATGGGACAATTGACGAAGTTCACGATATGTTGATTGATAATATCAAAAAACACTAGTAAAACCCCTTGATTTTATTGACGTTTTTCGTCATAATGAGTAGTTATAAGTAGTGTATTCATGGCGGGTGAAAAATTGCGAGTAGGCAAATCGTGATTTTGGGCTATGAATTAGAGATCTTCACGGCCGTCTATTAACCACTAATTAAAGCGAGGAGTGTTTACGCCTGTGGCAAAAAAACCAACCACAAGTAGCGAGCGCGTCTATTTCACCTCTGGTGATAATGCCCTGCCGCTACCAAACTTAATCGCTCACCAAAAAGATTCTTGGCGCTGGTTCGTCGAAGAAGGTTTGAGTGAGATATTTTCAGAAATTAATCCAATTGACGACTACACTGGTCAGAAGTTGTCGTTAAAGTTCGGCAAATATTATTTTGGCGAGCCAAAAAACACTGACCAATTTGCCAAGGAAAATAACTTGACATTTGAGGCTCCGCTACATGCAACAGTTGAATTGACAAATAAAACAACTGGCGTAGTTGAAGAGCAGGAAATTTACCTCGGTGAATATCCATGGATGACCGAGCGCGGTACGTTCATTATCAACGGTACGGAGCGTGTGGTTGTTAGCCAGTTGATTCGCTCTGCTGGTGTTTTCTTCACTGCTGAAACAGTAGCGGGACGTAATTACTATGGTGCAAAAATCATTCCAGGACGTGGAGCTTGGATGGAATTTGAGACGGCTTCTAATGGCGCGATTTACGTAAAAATTGACCGCCGCCGCAAGATGCCAGCAACGACTTTGTTGCGCGCTTTGGGCTATCCAAAGACTAGCGAGATTAAGGAATTGTTCGCTGATATTGATACTGGCGACGTAAAATACATTGACGAAACTTTGGACAAGGACACTTCTCGTGGTGCGAATGAGGCGTTGATTGAGGTTTATCGTCGATTACGTCCAGGCGATTTGGCGACAGTTGATAATGCTCGTCAGATGATTGAACAGAATGTTCTTTGACTTCAAGCGGTTTGATTATTCGCGGGTTGGTCGTTATAAATTGAACCAACGCTTGGGTCTGGATGTTGCAAATACAGCAGAAAATCGCACATTGCAAATGAGCGATTTGGTGGCGATTTTGCGTGAAGTTATTCGCTTGAACAATACGCAAGAGCCAGCTGATGACATTGACGCATTGAGTAACCGTCGAGTTCGCTTGGTTGGTGAATTGATTGCCCGACAATTCCGCGTTGGTATGCTTCGAATGCAGCGCAATGCAATGGATCGTATGAGCGTGGCTGATTTGGAAAGTGTTAGCCCAAGCCAATTGATCAACGCACGTCCAATTGTTGCAGCAGTTCGTGAGTTCTTTACTTCAAGCCAGCTGTCACAGTTGCTTGACGAGGTTAACCCATTGTCAGAATTGAGCCACAAGCGACGCTTGAGCTCGACTGGTCCTGGCGGTTTGACTCGTGAGCGCGCTGGATTTGAGGTTCGCGACGCCCACCCAACTCACTATGGTCGTATCTGTTCAGTGGAAACGCCAGAAGGTGCGAATATCGGTCTGGTGCTGAACTTGGCGGCTTATGCGCGTGTTAACGAATATGGATTTATTGAAACTCCATATCTTCGCGTAAAAGATGGCAAAGTGACCGACGAACTTGTTTATTTGGATGCTTCACAAGAAATCGGTGAGGTTATCGCTGATGCTGGTGAGGCTCTTAACGAAGATGGAACTTTCCGCGACGAGCGTGTTAACGCCCGCAGTAATATGCAGCCATCACAAGTTGATGCTAGTCAAGTTACATTCATGGATGCGGCTCACCGTCAGATTCTAGGCTCGACTGCGGCGTTGGTTCCGTTTATTGAAAAGACGCGCGTTGACCGTGCTTTGACTGGTTCAAACATGCAGCGCCAGGCGGTTCCTCTATTGTGTCCAGAATCTGCAACTGTCGGTACTGGAATTGAGAAGGCTGTGGCTGAGAATAGTGGTCACTTGATTCAGGCTAGTGGCGACGGTGAAGTCGTTCGTGCTGACGCTGACGAAGTTCATGTTAAATATGCTGACGGCGTAAAGATTTACACATTGAAGCATTTCGTGAAGAACAATGACGATCGTTGTTACAATCAAAAAGTCCGCGTTGAACGTGGCGACAAGGTGAAGAAGGGCGACATTCTGATTGAAGGCGCTTCAATTGCCGGCGGTGAAATTGCCCTAGGTAAAAACCTTCTGGTTGCCTTTATGCCATGGGGTGGCTACAACATGGAAGACGCGATTATTATGAGCCGTCGTTTGGTTGAAGATGATCGATTGACAAGCATTAACATTAAAGATTACACCGTTGAGGTTCGCGAGACGAAGCTTGGTCCAGAGATTGTGACGCGCGATATTCCAAACGTTTCCGAGGAAAGTTTGCGCCACTTGGACGAGAATGGAATTGTCCAAATCGGTTCAGAGGTTAAGGCTGGCGATGTCTTGGTTGGTAAGATTACACCAAAGGGCGAGCAGGAATTGAGCTCCGAGGAGCGCTTGCTTCGCGCAATCTTCGGTGAAAAAGCTAAGGACGTTCGCGATACTTCACAGCGAATGAACAACGCGGGTGGCGGTAAAGTTGTTGGCGTTAAAATCTTTAGTCGTGAAAAATGGCCACGAGATTGAAGGCTGGCGTCTTGATGCAAATTCAGATCTTCGTTGCGCAATTACGAAAGATTGGCGTTGGTGATAAGATGGCCGGACGCTTCGGTAACAAGGGTGTTGTAGCGAAAGTTCTTTCTGTTGAAGATATGCCATTCCTAGAGGATGGTACGCCAGTTGACGTAGTTTTGAACCCACTTGGTGTGCCAAGCCGCATGAACCTTGGTCAGATTTTTGAAACTCACCTTGGTATGGCGGCGCGAGCATTAGGTTACCGCGTAGCAACTCCGTCATTTAACGGTGTTCCGAGTGAGAAGATTTCCGATGAGCTAGAAAAAGCTGGTTTGGCGCGTGACGGTAAGAGTCAATTGTTTGACGGCCGCACCGGTGAACCATTTGAGGAGCGAACAACAGTTGGTGTGATGCACATGATTAAGTTGCACCACATGGTTTCTGACAAGATTCACGCCCGCTCAACTGGTCCATACACGATGGTTACTCAGCAGCCGCTTGGTGGTAAAGCACAAAACGGTGGTCAGCGCTTCGGTGAAATGGAGGTTTGGGCGCTGGAAGCTTATGGCGCCGCCGCAACCTTGCAGGAAATGTTGACAATTAAGTCCGACGACGTTTACGGTCGTGCAAAGGCTTACGAGTCAATCATCAAGGATGAGCCGATTGTTGGTCCAAAACTTCCAGAATCCTTCAACGTGTTGGTTAAGGAGCTTCAAGGTTTGGGTCTTCGAGTTGACTTGGTTGACGACGAAGCAACAGTTGATGCTGAACACGTTATCGCTTCAAGTGGTCCGGAAGACAAAACCGTTGCCGCTGACAATGAGGAAGAAGAAAAATACTTGGACGAATCAGATGGCATCGGTGAAATTGACGATGGCATGAGCGTGCAAGATATTGATGAAGTAGAAGAAATAAAGGAGGACGCGTAAGATGGCAAATTCTGCATTTAACGCAACGGGCATCAGCGATTTTGACGCGGTTCGTTTGGCGGTAGCTAGCCCAGAAGACATTCTGAAATGGAGCTACGGCGAAGTTTTGAAGCCAGAAACAATTAACTATCGCACACAAAAGCCAGAACGCGACGGATTGTTCTGTGAGCGAATCTTTGGTCCAGTTAAGGATATCAATCCACACGACTCAAAGCTTAAGGGTGTACGTTCACGCGAAGCTGCTGTCGATAAGAATGGTGAATTGGTCACTAAGTCAATCGTTCGTCGTGAGCGAATGGGACACATCAATTGGCAGTTCCAGTTGCACACATTTGGTTTATGCGCGGCACTCCAAGCGCAATGAGCCAGTTGCTCGGCATGACGGTTCGCAATATTGAGAAAATCGTTTACTTTGCAACTTACGTTATCTTAAACGTTGACGAAGCAACTCGCGATCAATATTTGGCAGATTTGGAAACGGAAACTGATTTGGCTCGTAAGGCTATCAAAATCCGCTACGAAAAAATGGCTGAAGAAGATGGCGCTGACGTTAAGCAACTAGCGAAAGAGCAGAGCCGTGAAGTCGAGGAATTGGAAGAATCTTACGTTGGTAAGAAATCTCAATTGGAGAGCTTAAATTTCGGCGCTTTGATCTCAGAGAGCGAATATCGCAACTTGCCAGAAGAATATGACGAATTGATTGAAGTTGGCATGGGCGCCAGCGCAGTTAAGGAACTTTTGGACAAGATTGAGCTGCCAAAGCTTATTGCTGAATTGACAGAGGAAGCTGAAACTGCAAAAGGTCAACGACAGAAGAAGTTGCTGAAGCGCTTGAAGATGCTTGAAAGTATGGAATCTGCCGGCATTAAGCCATCAAGCCTATGTATGACTGTTCTGCCAGTTATTCCTCCAGATCTTCGTCCAATGGTGGCGTTGTCCGGTGGCCGATTTGCGACATCTGACTTGAACGATTTGTATCGCCGAATTATCAACCGAAACAATCGCTTGAAGAAGTTGATTGAGCTTAACGCGCCAGAAGTTATTCAGCGCAATGAAAAGCGCATGCTTCAGGAAGCTGTTGACGCTTTGATTGACAATTCAGCATCACGCGGTCGTGCGGTTAGCTCGACTGGTGGTCGCCGCAGCTTGAAGAGCTTGAGTGATATGCTGAAAGGTAAGCAAGGTCGCTTCCGTCAGAACCTTCTTGGTAAGCGTGTTGACTATTCTGGTCGCTCGGTTATCGTGGTTGGTCCAAAATTGAAGATTAACCAATGTGGTTTGCCAAAGCAAATGGCGCTGGAATTGTTCAGCCGTTCGTGATTAGCTGGCTGATTAAGAATGAATTTGCGCACAATATTCGCTCGGCTTCACGTCTAATCGAAGCTGGTGAAGCGGTAGTTTGGGACGCGCTGGATTCAGCAATTGAAGGCAAGTACGTACTACTTAACCGCGCACCAAGTTTGCACCGTTTGTCAATTCAAGCCTTCCAGCCGGTTTTGGTTGAAGGAAAGGCTATTCAGCTGCACCCGTTAGTTTGTGCCGGATTTAACGCTGACTTCGACGGTGACCAGATGGCTGTTCACTTGCCACTATCAAAAGAGGCTCAGGCTGAAGCTCGTGAATTGATGAGCGCAACTGCCAACTTGTTGAAGCCTGCCGATGGTGCGCCAGTGCTGCACATTTCGCAGGACATCGTGCTTGGTAACTATTACTTGACTTACGACAAACCGCAAGCTCAGACTGATAAGGTTAAGACCTACAGCTCTGTTTACGAAGCAGAAATGGCTTACGACAATGGCGTAATTCACTTGCAAACCCCAATTCGCATCTTTGCAAAGGGTAAAATGCGTGAAACAACTTTGGGTCGCGTCTTCTTCAATGAGATTCTGCCTGAAGATTTCCCATACGATAACAATGTCCAGACTAAGAAGCAGCTTAAGAAGGTGTTGGCACAAATCTTCAACAAGTATGGCGCCGAGGAAACCGCTAAGATTGCAGACCGCATGAAGGGTCAAGCTTTCCGCTTTGCTACGGTTGCGGCTGTGTCGACTGGTATGACCGACTACGTCCACTTTGAGAAATCCCTCAATTTGTGGCCGAAGGTGACGCTAAGGCGGCTTTGATTTCTGAGCAATTCGACCAAGGTTTGATTACCGAGGAAGAGCGATACAACTTGACGGTTAGCGCATGGCGAAACGTTGACAATAAGATTACAGCATTCCTGAAAAGACCAATTGGCGCACATGGACACCAGTATTTCTATGATGGTCAACTCTGGTGCTCGTGGTGATATTTCCAACGTGAAGTTGGCGAGCGCGATGATTGGTGTTCAGATGGACGCAACCAACCATGAGATCGAGCTTCCAATCCGCAGCTCTTACACGGGCGGTTTGTCTAGCCTTGAGCCTTTATCGCAACTCGTGGTGCACGTAAGGGTCTTATTGACACGGCTCTTAAGACTGCCGACTCGGGTTACTTGACTCGTCGTTTGGTTGACGTCGCCCAAGACGTCTTTACTGTTGAAGATACTGACGGCGATGACGAAGGTTACGCAATTTACCGTTCAGAAACTGAAGAGACGATGATTGACTTCTCGAACCGTTTGGCTGGTCGTTAGTGCTGCTGAAACAATTCCAGGTCACGTCAATAAGAACGAATTGATCACGCGTGAAATCGCAGATTCAATTGATGACGACGAAAGCATTGAAAGCGTTAAGATTCAGTCTGTATTGTCGACAAACAACCTTAACGGTATTCCGCAGCGAAGTTACGGTATTGATATGTCGACTGGTAAATTGGTCGGCAATCATCAGCCAGTCGGTGTTATCGCCGCTCAGTCGGTCGGTGAGCCTGGTACTCAGTTGACGCTTCGTACCTTCCACAACTCTGGTGTTGCTGGTGGTGATATTACCCAAGGTTTGCCTCGTGTTGAAGAATTGTTTGAAGCGCGCACACCAAAGGGTCAAGCATTCATTACGGAAGTTGCTGGTTTGGTTGACGTTTGGGAAGATGGAAAGAAGTACATCGTTCAAATTACACCAGAATCTGGCAAGGTTGAGCGTTTGCCATTGGAGGGCCGAACTGTTGTGGTCAAGGCTGGCTCAAGCGTTAAGGCTGGCGATGTCTTGGCAACTGGCGAGAGCGACACTCGACCTTTGATCGCGCCATTTGATGGTGTGATTGAGTCGGCTGAGGATACTTTGGTGATCGCAGCAGAGGCTGCTTCGCCAACTCGCTACGAAATTCCAGGCAATATGCAGTTGGTCGTTAAGGCAAACGATATTGTCGAAGCTGGTGATCGATTGACAGCTGGATCATTGAACTTGCATGATTTGATGCGACTTAAGGGTGTTGAGGCAACTCAACGCTACATCATCAACGAAGTTCTGCGAATTTACGCCGCTCAGGGTCAGGACGTGGCTGACAAGCACTTGGAGATTATTGTTCGCCAAATGTTTAGCCGCGTGCAAATCGAAGATGCTGGTGATAGCGAATTTGTGACTGGTGACATCGTTTCTAAGGCCGCTGTAGTCAATGCGAATAAGCAATTGGCTGCTGAAGGCAAGAACTTGATTAGCTACACGCAATTGCTACTCGGTATCACGAAGGTGTCAATCTGGAGCGACTCATGGCTATCAGCCGCATCCTTCCAGGATACTACTCGCGTCTTGATTAACGCTGCTGTATCTGGTCGAGCCGACCACTTGCACGGTTTGAAGGAAAACGTCATCATCGGCCGCAAGATTCCAGTAGGAACTGGCGCTGTCGAAGAAGATGAAGAATTCGAAACACCGAGCGAAGACGAATTCGTCGAAGAGGAAGTTGCTGCTTAATAAGTAGGCTTCGTAACTACAGAAACCGCCTCAATTCCGGGGCGGTTTTTTATTGATTTTAGTGATACCTATTATTTTTATATTTTAGGTAGATATTTGACGTCGAGTGTGTTATAATTCTTTCCAGAGTTTCCTCTTTTCGGAGTGCGCGGTGTTTTGAATGTGTACAGATCGCAATCTCGGCGGAAAAGGTATAGACACGGAGAGGAGTTGCTGAATCCAAACCGTAAGGCAAATTGCCATAATTAGTAAATCAACCAAGGAGAAATTGGATGCCAACAATCAACCAATTGGTGCGCAAACCGCGCCAAACGGCTAAGAAAAAGTCCAAGTCGCCAGCACTAGGTCGTATTCATAACGCCCTAAAAACACGTTATTACGACCAGAACGCACCGCTTAAGCGTGGTGTTTGTGTGCGTGTGACGACTAAGACGCCAAAGAAGCCAAACTCAGCTTTGCGTAAAGTTGCTCGTGTTAAATTGAACAACGGCTATGAAGTTTGGGCGTACATCGGTGGTGAAGGTCACAACTTACAGGAGCGCGCTGTGGTCTTGATCCGCGGTGGTCGTGTGCCTGACCTTCCAGGTGTGCGTTATCACATTGTACGCGGTGCGCTTGACCTTCAAGGTGTCAACAACCGCAAGAAGGGTCGCTCTAAGTACGGTACAAAGAAAGGGGATAAATAATCATGCCTCGTAAAGTTACCAAGAAATTGCAGCGTGAACTTAAGCCTGATCGCCGATACCAAAGCATACTAGTCCAGCGTTTGATCAACAAGTCAATGCTAGACGGTAAGAAATTGGCGGCTGAGCGCGCTGTTTACGCAGCCCTAGAAACTGCTGCCAAGAAATTGGATTCTGAAGATCCATTGGCAGTGTTTGAAAAAGCATTGAAGAACGTTAGCCCAAGCTTCGAGGTTAAATCTCGCCGTGTTGGTGGTGCTAACTATCAGATTCCATTCCCAGTTCAGGGACATCGTCAATTGCACTATGCGTTTAGTTGGCTAGTTCAAGCAGCCCGCGCTCGTAGTGGAATGCCATATTCACAGCGATTGGCGTTGGAAATTGTTGACGCTTACAATGAAGCTGGTGCTGCCTTCAAGAAGAAGGAAGACACCCACAAGATGGCTGAAGCTAACCGCGCCTTTGCGCACTTTGCCCGCGGCTAATCATTGCCCGAAAGCAAAATCAGAAAATCGCTCTAAACAGGGCGATTTTTTGGTATAATAGAAAAAAATTAGGAGGGAGAAATGGCGAGTTTTTCGTTTGATATTGTGTCAGAAATTGACAAAGGCTGAGATGAATAATGTTTTCATGCAGGCTGAAAAAGAAATCCAAGGGCGCTATGATTTTAAGGGGACGAGTGTGGCAATTGATTGGCTGGATGATAAAAAGGGTCTGAAAATTACCGGCGACAGCGATTGGCAAGTTGACGCCGTGCTGGACATTGTGCGTAAGAAATTGGCGGGGCGCGGTCAATCAAGCAAAGTTTTGGATTTATCAAAAGAGAAAGTTGTTTCAAATTTGAAGACGACTTGGGAAATTCCATTTTAAGCAAGGTCTTTATCAGCCGACGGCGAAGCAAATTGCCGCTGATATTCGCGCTAATGCGCCGAAAGCTAAGCCGCAAATTCAGGGCGACCTCGTTCGTGTTACTTCTGCGTCGAAGGATGAGTTGCAGAAAGTTATTAGTTTATTGCGAGAAAGTGATTATGACACACCTTTGCAATTTGTAAATTATCGTTAGGATTGGAGCAGTATGAATCAGAAGTCAATGAAGAAATTAAAAATTGTAGCCATAGTTCTGGGTGTGGTTTTCTTGGTCTCTGTTATAGTTGGGCTGATTGTCGTTAATAATAACCGCTCTTCCGGAGTTAGTAAAACCGCAAAAAAGAAGATCCAGAAGATTTTTGCCGAAGAAGATGCTAAGAATTTGCAAAAAGTCGTTTCCAAATATGGCTATTCAATTCGGTACGACAAGAGTATTTTTACTGGCGAAGGTCACGTCTTAAATAGTGATTCTAACGAAAAGCAGTATAGTGCCACTACGTATGCTGATGATGAATTGAAAGAAAGCCGTGCTTATGCGATTTTGCGATTGCATTTTAGGAAAGGTTCAGAAAAGCCGAAGGAGGAAGAAGAGAACTTCTCGTTTAGGAAGATTATGCCAGACTTCTCAATCGTAACTTCGCGCAAAAAAGCTTATTTTGATCGATCAACGATGTCCGAGGAATACAAGGACACGAAGAAATATTCAGATTTGGATTTGATGCTTCAGGGTGATATCAACAAGCAGAAGAAGGATAATCCGAACTTAAAATATCACACTAGCGACGCGACGATTTCTGGACGTAAGTTTAAGAAGATGGTCGTCGATTACGGAAGCACTATTGACGGCAAGTGGCAGAAAACCGGCGAAAAAATAACTTATTTGACGATTCAGAACGGTAGGCCATACTGGATGACTATTTTTGCATTGAGTAAAAATTCGTACACGCAGCCATATATTGACCAGCTGGAGGCGCTGGTTGCTAAGGTTACTTTCCAGAATCCAGACAGTAGCTACTTGGTCAGGGCTGATGGCAATAATGAGGCGCAAGTAGCTTCCGCTACGATAGCTAAGACCGAAACTAAGGCGGAAAATTTCTCAGAAGATAAAGACACTACAAATACTTTGGATGAACTGGACGAAGATTCTGTTATTAAAGTGGTGGCAAGGAACCAAATTGCTACGGTCCGTGTGGGAACATATCGTTGTGCTGATATGATTTATACGGCACAGAATGGTGCGAGCATGCGGCTGAATGGCTTATGTACAGGCGGAATTGGTAGTGGATCGATTGTTTCTGACGATGGCTACATTGCTACAAATGGGCATGTGACTGAGGTCTCGAACCAAAGCATGATCATGGGCATTAATACTCAAGAGAACATGAACAAATATATACAGTTTGTGGTAGATGCGGGCTACGTGACTCGAGAGACGCTTCGGGATTTGGCAAATAAGGCTAATGGCGGCGACCAGAGTGCGCAAGCGGCAATTCTCGGTCTTATCAATCAGGTTCCTGCCGATAATATACGCTCGCAAAACGATCGATACGATTACGTTATCCAGACCTCAAGCGAACCTATTGCGCGCGAAGATGACGGTTCGGGCAATCTTAAGTGGAAAAAGACGAAGACTAACATTCCAGCTAAGAAAATTGACGCGGAAGTTGATTTGAAGGGCCGCGGGATGGATCTGAATAGCGATAAAAGTGATGTGGCGATTCTGAAGGTTGAAGGGCGATTTCCAGCGGTAGAGCTAGGTGATAGCTCTAAGATTTCTAGAGGCGATCGGGTGACGGCGATTGGTTATCCAGCGATTGTCGACGATGGCGTAAATACAAAGAAGAGCAAGACCGTCCCAACTGTTACTCAAGGTGATGTTTCTGGTTCGGGCAGTGACGCGGGTGGCCATAAGCTGTTTTTCAATGAGTGCGCAAATTGCGGCGGGTAACAGTGGTGGTCCGGCATTCGATGAGAATGGCAAGCAGATTGGATTGAATACTTACGGCGGCTCGTCCTGCGCGAACAGGAGAGAACATAACAATTCTTGCTTTGGAGAGGGAATATTTCGTGATATTGCCGATCTGAAAACTATGGCGAAGAAAAATAATGTTACGTTATCGGCGAACGGCGAATTGACTAAACTCTGGAAAGATGGCTTGGAGAGTTTTTCCCAAGGTAAATATTCTCAGGCAAAAGCTAAATTTGAGCAATTGGATAAAAAATACCCCGACAATTATTTGGTGGCGAAGATGATCGAAGTTTCATCTAATACTCCAGATGATTTTACGGAAGGCGAGGCATCTAGCGCAGAAGCCAGTGTGAGCGAATCAGAAAATAACACTACAGTTATAATCGTGGTTGTGGTGATTCTCTCAACGGGGGCATTATTCTTGACAGTGTCAATTATTGCAATTGCCGTTTCTGTCAGTAATCGACGCAAGATGAATACTTATCCATATTCTGCCGCTGGACAATTCCCGCAGCAGCCTCAGTATCCGCAGCAACCGTATCAGCAGCCAATCCCGCCGCAACAACAATATCCGCAACAAAACTACTATCCGCAGCAACCTGGTCAGTATCCACCAATGTACGCGCAGCCGCCTATGCAACAGCCTCCAGCTAACTATCAGCCCGCAGCGCCAGCTCCGAGTGACAACGAGTCTAAAAATCCTCCAGCTTAGAGCTAGTCAAAAACATAGATAACTGATATAATAAAACGCAAGAGTAGTTTTTTTGGTGCCAAAAAATTGACCAAAAATCTCGGCAAATTAACGTAATATAAAGGAAAATTTATGGCAGAGACGCATGTTCCGCTAAAGAATTTTAGAAATATTGGCATTATTGCCCATATTGACGCCGGTAAAACGACGACAACTGAGGGTATTTTGTACCGCACTGGTTTGACACATAAGATCGGTGTGGTTCGTGGTGAAGGTGACGGTGCTACAACCGACTGGATGGCGCAGGAGAAAGAGCGTGGTATTACTATTACGTCAGCTGCTGTGACTTGTTTCTGGAAAGACCACAAGATTAACATCATTGACACCCCGGGGCGCATTGACTTTACTGCTGAGGTTGAGCGTAGTTTGCGCGTGCTTGACGGTGCAGTTACGGTCTTTGACGGTAAGATGGGTGTTGAGGCTCAGTCTGAAACCGTTTGGCGCCAAGCTAATAAGTACGGCGTGCCACGTATTTGTTTCGTTAACAAGATCAACCAGACTGGTGGTGACTTCTATAAATCTCTAGAGTCAATTCACAACCGCTTGAGTAAGCAGGCTTTCCCAGTTCACTTGCCAATTGGTTTTGAAAAGACTATCCACGGTGTTGTCGACTTGATTGACATGAAGGCTTACACTTACGACGACTATACAGATCACGAGCTTAAGGTTGGTGAGATTCCAGCTGATATGCTTGAAAAAGCTAAGAACGCACGTTCTCTGTTGGTTGAAAACGCTGTTGAAGCCGATGACGAACTTACTATGAAGTTCTTGGATCAAGGCGAAGAAGCTATTACTGTTGACGAGCTAAAAATGGCTCTACGTAAGCGCGTTTTGGCTGGTGACTTTTACCTAGTTACTGGTGGTGACGGTCGCGGTGTGATCGTTGAGAAGTTACTTGACTTGATGGTTGACTTCTTGCCAAGCCCTCTAGATGTTGATGAAATTTGGGGTAAGAATCCAAAGACTGGCGACGAAGTTAGCCGCAAGCCGTCAGACAAGGAGCCTTTGTCTGCTTTGGCGTTTAAGATTGCTGCTGACCCATTTGTTGGTAAATTGATCTTTGTTCGTGTCTATTCTGGCGTTCTGAACTCAGGAAGCTACGTACTTAACACGACAACTGGTGAGAAAGAGCGAATCGGACGAATTGTTCGTATGTTTGCTGACAAGCGTGAAGAAATTAGCAAGGTTGAAGCCGGCGACATCGCCGCTGTGGTTGGTCTGAAATCTACCGCAACTGGTAACACGTTGTCTGACGTGGCGCATCCAATTGCTCTTGAGTCAATTGAATTCCCAGAACCACCAGTATCGATTGCGGTTGAGCCAAAATCAAAGGCTGATCAGGAAAAAATGGCGTTGGCATTGCAGCGCTTGGCTGAAGAAGACCCAACTTTCCGAATCCACACCGATGAGGAGACAGGTCGAGACAATTATGTCAGGAATGGGCGAATTGCACCTAGACATTCTTATTGACCGTATGAAGCGTGAATTTAAGGTTGAAGCCAACATTGGTGAGCCTCAGGTTGCCTTCCGTGAAAGTATCAAGGGTCGTTCTGAAGTTCAAGGTAAGCACGCCAAGCAGTCTGGTGGTCGCGGTCAATATGGTGACGTTTGGGTTCGCTTTGAGCCAAATGAGACTGGTAAGGGCTTTGAATTCGTTGATGAAATTAAGGGTGGTGTGGTTCCTCAGGAATATCGCCCAGCCGTAATGAAGGGTATTCGCGAAACATTGGAAGGTGGTGTTATTGCTGGCTATCCAGTCGTTGACGTTAAGGCTACACTTTACGATGGTTCATACCACGACGTTGACTCCTCAGAATTGGCGTTCTCATTGGCAGGTTCGATAGCTGCTCGTGAAGGTATTAAGCAGGCTAACCCAATCTTGCTTGAGCCAGTCATGAAGGTTGAAGTTACTACACCAGAGGACTTCATGGGTGACATCATCGGCGACCTTAACTCACGTCGCGGACGTATCGACGCTATGGAAGACTTGATGGGTGGCGCTAAGTTGATTAAGGCGTTTGTGCCATTAGCAAATATGTTCGGCTACACATCAGACATTCGCTCAATGTCTCAGGGTCGCGCCGCTTCAACGATGGAATTGGCTCAATACGAGGAAGTTCCACCAAACGTTGCGCAAGAGATTATCGAAAAGCGTAATAAATAATCTC